>Ga0209187_1000236_pt1 | contig 119198 bp, 65 predicted proteins | sample BantaG_FD_187430 | JGI IMG/M metagenome (GOLD analysis project Ga0209187, IMG submission 187430) | Marine algal microbial communities from Bantry Bay, Ireland - BantryBay_4 metaG (SPAdes) (version 2) | ecosystem: Host-associated > Algae > Red algae > Unclassified | place: Bantry Bay, Ireland...
TAACAGATATAATTATAAAATTCATAACTTTAGGTTTCAGTATGAAAAAAATGAGCGATAAAATATTCGGATGGTAAATGTGAACAGTTGAAAACCTTTTTTTAGACACACTAAAATGTACGCTACCCTTAGTTTTTAAAATATAGATGCGGCGAGATTGCAAATCTCGCCGAGAGTTGATTGCACTAAAAAGCCTTCTCTTACTAAACCGTCACTACTTACCTTGCCAATGGTTAATAATCGTTTTCATTACCAACTTAGCATTGCTCTTCCAAAACTCTTTTTTGACCGCCTCCACAAAGTCTTTCTCTTCAGGAAATTTCCCTTTTGTAATCCCCTTTTCTATCACAGTATCCATTGCCAGTTGCAATGGAATTGTAAGCTTTTTAATAACAAATGTAGTTGCTTGCTTCTTAATTGAATTATCAATAAAAGGTTTTCCAAGCTTGTCCGAAACAGTTAAATGTGGATGCACTGATTTCAAAAAATCTGATAATATATCAAGTTTGAGTTTATTAGTTATATCCACATTAATTCCTTCTACCCTTAAGATATTGTTAATTAGCCACTTTTCTGCTGCTTTACTTAGTGAACCTGTTGCAGTACTGACTATTGTATCAATCCCAAATTTTTGAATGAGCATACCAAAATCCATACCGTTCCTCAAACCAAAGCCTACCTCACTTAGTTGCATAGCTGTATTTTGCAATAACTTGTTAGTTGCGCCAAGTAAGGCACCACCACCAACTTCTATGACAAAACTTCCACCTTTTAAAGCAACTCCTCCCGCAACCGCAAAGGTCAAATCAGCACCCGTCTGGATTACCTTAATAGTAGTAACAGATCTTTCACCTCCAATAATTGTGTCTTTAGTATAATCCGATAATTTTTGATCCCAACGTTCAATAATTTCCTGTGCAATGGCTAATCTCCATTGTACCTCTTCTATGTTGCCTTTTGCAATCTCTGCTCGAGCTTCGGTAAGTATATCATTGATACTGCTCCATTTACTTACAATTTCCTTTGCTTCAATAAGATTAGCACCAGAACAAAAATCAGAAATTCTCGCTATGATGTTATGTTCATTAAACCTCTCAATTGCATCACTTGAACCTTCAAAGAGAGTTTCATTGTTCATTACCACCAAATTTAATTCAGATGTTTGAAATGCCAAGATTATTTCGGCTGTGGCATTTTGTAAATGTATTCTATTTCCAATATAAAAATCATTATAAATTGGCTTGCTACCATCTTTGTCTTTTCGGGGTTGGTTTTCCAAAAGATCAAGGTTGTTATTCAAAATTTTAGTTTCTTCATCGCTAATTTGTCCCGTCATATCATATCTTGCATCTCCTACGTCATTGTAATCAGGTAAAATTTTTTTGATATTTTGAATCATCTCTTGTTTTTCATCTGTTTTTAAAGTACTTACAGATTCTAGGGTATGACTGAAAAATATAGAGGCTTGACTATAGGTATTATCAGATTTTTGCTTGCCAGTATCTTTGTTGTCTGTCTCATTGGAAATCAGATTCTTGCCATTAATCTTCGATTCATTTTCAAAGGCCTTTTTCTTTCGGGTGATCCATTCATCTTTAAGTATTTCTTCATTATCCAATAAGCGTTCAAAGGTGCCAGGAGGTATATGATCTGTAGTATTCGAGTAAAATTCGAGTTTACTTAGGTTGGCATGAATGGTATCTTCTAATTCTTTAGGTGTAAGGCCATTTACTTTGTCTCTTTCCACAGTTAAAGATTCGTAATTAGTACTTATTGGATATCCATTCTGAATCATTTTTTTATATTCCGCATTGGCATCTCTTTTGACCTGATCGCCTGCGTCATTTTTTTTTGTATTATCGAGTCTATCTGAAATTGAGGATGCAATTTTTGCGTTATCGTTAGGTAATGTTTTGTCATTTTGATTTTGGATATTATCTGCTTGATTATAATTTTTACCTATAACATCTTTCTTGCCAACAGCATCATTTTTTTTCCTTTTTTTTTCTTTTCCAACCTCCTTTTTTTTCTTCTTTTCCTCTGTTTCTTTTTCACGTTTCTCAGCCTTCTCCGATTCTTTTTCTAATGAACCTTTCCCTTTTCCTGATTTGTCATTGGCATCTTTTGAAGATGATGCATCTTTCTGTTTTTTGGTTTCCTTATCTTTCTCCCTCTTAGCTTGTTTTGCTCTTTCGATCATTTTGTCTTTTTGTACCTCTTTTGCTGCTTCATTCGCTACCGCTTTTTCTATAGCCGCGCTTTTATCGTTAGCAGGCATATCTCCTTTACCCATGATTAGCTTGTTTAATTAAACGAATGGTTTTTTGAAGAGCCTTACTGTTTGCCATATTTGGGTCATTCATTAATTTCTGCTGTGCAAAACAAAGGCTCAATTTTTGTGATTCGGTATGATTCAATTGCTTCTTTTTTAATTCCCATAGATCATCAGCAAATTCCATTAATTCATACGCAACATCGCGACAAACATGCCAAGTGAATGACGATGTATTTTGTTCTTTATCCAATTCTATCGCTAATGACCAGTCTTTAGAAAAATTAGGCTTGTTAATTAAATTAAAGGTAGACATTCTATATAAACACAAAGTAGAAGGATTATTGCAAATTTTTGAGCATAAGGGAAATGGATCAAATTTTCGTTCGTGAAGAGATATTAAGAATTGTTGAAGACCACGGCGATCTTTTGCCGTAGCCTTACCCATAGACTTATGAAGGATTACTTGTTCAAGTAATTCTGTTAGCTTTTGGGTTTGGGAGTAAGTCCATTGGGCTTGTGCACCCATTTTATTTGCATACCAATAAGCTGCATGAGAGGCGATGCTTGGCCATAAATATTGGAGCTTAGCATTAGCTGGTCTAATCGCCTGAACGTAAGTTTTTAAATCTGGCCATAAGCGGTCTATTGCCTCTTCATCATGAATCAATGACAGAACAACTCTTGAAAAGGTATTTTGAAATGAGGGATCTCCTAATAATTTCTTTGATATATTGCACAAATCCATGTGCGTATAACAATCAGAAGAACAAGCACTATTTGAATAAAAAATACTTTTAGTGTAAATTGAACTTCGCTTAAGTGTGTCTGATACTTGCTTATTGGGGATCAAATCGTTCTTTACTTTCGCAAAATCTATTTTCACCAATAAAGGAGCATCATCTCCTTCGTTAAACAAAACCGCTTCACCAGTGGACAAAATACCCAAAGCGTTTGCCCTTTTTTCATTCATTGCCATAGCTCCAGCCATTATCTTTCTATCGTCAATGGCAACTATTCGGTGTGCAATCTTTAAGTTGGTATTCTTGATTACATCAGGAGCTAACTTAACTGGTACCTGGTCGGCAATTAAAACACCTTGTCCGTAAGCTCTAATTTCCGATAACAAGTTGGAAAAGGTTTCCACCGCTTTTGCTCTTGGATTTGCATCTTCTTGTTTTCCTCTGCCACCAACATTAGTTAACAACCTGTGCGCTTCCTCAATAACTAATAGGTGTCGTAAATCAGCCGACTGTTTTTGTTGCCGTTGATAAGTAACTAGCCTGGTTAGCACCAGACCCATTAAAAACGCCTTGTCATCATCATCACCGATTGCTTCTAATTCCAGAACTGTTGGTGTCGACATAAGTTTTTCTATTGGAACTGATTGTTGTACGTCAAAAAGTCGGCCTTTTCCACCTGTTCTCAAGCTTGTAATACGAGTCAAAAGGGCAGCAGACATATCTGATGTCACTCGCTCAGCATATCCTAATGAGATTACTACTTCTTTTACTTTAGCAGCAAGGTCAGTCAAGGTAGGATAGGCTAAATAACTATATTCCAAGTCATCTAAACGGGAATTGGTATTATTTATAATATCCCAACCGCGATCAGCATATATTTCATGAATACAGCGTTCCAAAATTTGAGGCAGCGGGCTCCACAATCCAAAACTTGCAGTAAAAACGGATCTCAATAAATCAATATGAACCGAAACGGATGCTCCAGAAATGACTTCAAATGGGTTGAGCCGAAAAGGAGCAGTCAGTTCATCCCCACAAGTAAATACATGCAATTTGTCTTCTAAAACAGGATCATTTAGTAGTGCTCTGTATTCCGTTTTTGCCGGCTCAATAATCAGAAATGGGATTTCTTTTTTTGAAATTTCCTTAAGCAAATGAAAAATAGTGTTACTCTTCCCCGAGCCTGTTACACCTGCCACAAAAACGTGTTTGGTCAATTTCGAAAGCGCAATTTCATAGTTTTGATTGATCAGCTTACCATGTTTCATAATCCTACCCAACTTAATTGTTTCCTTCTCAAAAAATTCTTCTGGGACAGTATCAAAATCTGGCACATTACTTATAAAAAACCCTGGTGTTTCTAATTGAGGTAAATGGCAGTAAGCAGACAGTTGCTGTGAGGTGAGTATGGATTGAAATGCAAGAGGATGGGAAAAGAATCCCGGACCTATAGTAGCTTTTGTATCGGGTAATGCCCAGTTATTGATCCAGTCAAAGACCGGCTGGAATTGCTTATTTCTAATGGGTTCCAATAGCGACTTATCTCCTGTATACAAACCACGCCATAAACTTGCTAAATGATAATAGCTTAATTTATCCCCCATCAAATAAACTCCTGTTCTCCAACTACCAAGAGCAATTCCTTTTGTGGCGTTTTTAAGAGATTCTCCGAGTAATTCCTCATAATGTTTAATCAATGGAAGTGGTGCTTGCTTCGATTCAACTGCACTCTTAATTCTCCTTGTTTCTTCGACAATATTTCCTCGAAGATGGCTAATTGCATTCTCTTCGGCGGGTTCTGCTAATATTAAAAGCCCCCAATTGGAATCTCCCATAGCTCTTATAAGTCGATCTATTGCCATTGAACCATCAATAGGATTAAAAGGCTTTGAAGTTGGAATGCCTAGTGAAAAACCAACATTTGTGTAATTCAAGTTGCCAAATTTGCTTTCAGATAAGTAGATTTCGGGATAAATGGCTTCCAAAGAAGTTTTAAGCATTGCTTGCCGAAAGTGACTCTTATTTGTAATATTTTGTGTTACACTTTCTCGACCCCATGTACCCCAGTGAATCTTGACACCTTGATTAGAACCTTGAACAAAAAATGCCATGGGCATTCTTAATCCATGCATTCCGATAATCAAGTCTTCGTATGGTGATCGATATTCTTTCTCTGGTGTTTTTTGGGGAGATTTGTCAACTTGTCCAACTCCATTTATATGCCAAAGTAATCGCGATTCCATTTGAGCTGTAGTAAATTTCTGAAGAGAAGATGCATCAGGTAATTTAACCCCGCTTCTTTGCAAGTAATCCAAATGCGCTGTTGAAATTAAATTGTTCGCCATTTTTTCGTTTTATTGATGAGGTATTAACTTTAATTGTTAACTATGTTAATAAAAACAATAATCCAAAAAATAATAAAAAAAAGTAACCCCCAAAGCCAGGGATATATGGTTAACAATCCCTTTTGTTTTGCTTTCACCATAACATTGATGGTCAAGTTGAATACTTTATTTGTTTTGTGTAAACCCTTTTGCCAATTTTTTAAAAGCTGGATTGAATCACCTTCATTGATAGAACCCTCAAATTTCTGCCCTCGCATTTCAACTGGTATTGGAGGTAGTTGTTTACCTTCAATGTATCTCTCTATTCGAAAATTCCATATTGTATGTTGTAAATGACTGGTTGAAATATTCTCAGAACGCTGTGTAAAACCACGCACTTCACCTATTAATTCAGGTTGGCTATTTTTTATTGCATAATTGCCTCTTCGTTTCTTCCACCACTTCCATAATACAAAAGACAGTATTGGCCAAGTTATAACAAAAATCCACAAATTTTCCCAATGATAAGAACTACTTGGTCTGGGTGCGAAAAAGAATACTTGCAAAATCATATGAACCGCAATAAGTGTTAGCAGAATAAAAGTTATTATTGCTAGCTTAAAGAGTATTGAATCAATTTTCTTATTTGATTTGGCACTAATTCCATAAGTATTTAGGTCATCTGAATAATGGCTTACAGATTGCTGCTTTTTTATGACATCGCTATTCAGTTTTTGATCTGTTTCAATTTGCCATCCTGTCTCTGTTGGTATTGTGTTCCTTTCAGTTATTTCTTCCGGCTTTGTTTTGGTATGATCCAATGATAGTGTAGTACCGCAGAAATTACAAAAATTCGCAGCCTCGGAGTTTTGTTTTTGACAATTGTTACAGATCATATTGAAAATTTTTAACTTTGAATCATTTTAAGATATTCTATTAATATAGAATAAATATAACGAATAATAATTAAGTATCAGTATTACAAGTATAGTTTTACCAGTAAATCAAGATTTATAGAAGTATAGATTGGGATTTAAAGATACAACTACTAATTCAAAATTGCTAATCTCCAATCTGTGAAATTTGTACCTTAAATCCGCAAGTATCAGATAAAAAATACCGCAAAGCTTTAACTGGTAAGGCTTTGCGGATTCGATATTTTCTCTAAAATGGTCGTAGCGTCTCGCTGCGTCCTTCACCATTGAGCGTCTCGCTCAAAAAAACCAACCACGAAGCACCGAAGCCACCATACCGATAGCTATCGGTATAAACCCGATTGCAGCGGTATCCTATGACATTTTTTTCTCCAAATTTTGTTTTAACGGGCATTAAAAAAGAAGTTTCAGATGGTTTGTTTTATCATAATGGGAAGCCCAAAAGAAAGATTTCCGAGATATTTTACAAAGTAATGTGGTTTAACCATTACCAAAATAAGTTTAGTGAAAAATATTTTCCTAAAGAGTTTTTTATAGAGCCTTTAGCTTTATGGTAAATCAACATAAATGCTCCACAAGCCTAAGAATACCGAAATTATTCAAATAATGCTTGCTAAGAACTTCCTAAATTAAAATCTGCGAACTTTGAATTAAATGATTACTTTTACATAGATATATACCAACTTTATTTAGAGTATTCGGTTTGCGTTTCTTCTTTTATTCTAACGAACACGAACCAATTCACGTTCACGTAAGAAATGCTGACGGAGAAGCAAGGTATAATGTGGAAACTATGAATTGGATTGATAACAAAGGGATAAAAAACAAAGACTTAAAATTGGCAGAATCAATTATTGAAGAAAACAAGGAGTTAATTATCAATTATTGGAATAACTATTTTAATACATAATTATGGAAGTTCAAAAAGTATGGTTCGACAATGAAAATATCTATCTCAAAACAAAGGAAGGTATAGAGCAATCTATGCCCTTAAAATGGTTTCCCAAATTAATGAATGCCAGTAATGAACAACGAACCAACTTCGAGCTTTCACCTTTTGGCATCTATTGGGAAGCGCTTGATGAAGATTTGAGTTTTGAAGGGTTTTTAAAGTTTAGAAAGGAACACGTAGAAACGAAATAAGTTAATATAATCACCCCTTTATAAAACGAAAGTTTCGCAATTGCAAATCTCCAACGAAGCACCAAAGCCCCTAAAATGATCGTAGCGTCTTGCTGCGTCCTTCACCATTGAGCGTCTCGCTCAAAAAACCAACAACGAAGCACCGAAGCCACCAACCTAAACCCGATTGGGGTGTTTAGCGGCATCCTTTTTATGGAGCAAAGCGGAATAAAAAGATATAGCGTAAAGCGGGACTACCCTTTCAACGAAGCGCAAGTGTTCGTTTTCTAATTAAAAAATAGATTACACCACAAGTCAAAAAGACTTGCGGTAGATGAGGCTTCGGTTTTTCGTAGAAAATTTACCAATCAGACGATAGTAAATGAATATAACGTTGAAAATGACATTTGTGAAAACTAATCGCATTACAATTTTATGCTGGACTCCGATCCAGTATGCTTGCCTTAGTTTTTAAAATAAAGATGCGGTGAAATTTCCAAATCTCGCCGAGCGTGGGATGTAGTAAAAAATACTAAGTAGGCAAAGTATTTATATTTTTAAAAGTCTCTTTAGCTTGTTCTATCTGTTCTTCAAAATAACACCTTGTTAGTGTAACTAAAGTAGATAAAACAAAAAAACAAGTTATGTATTGAAAAAAAATTAAAATATATTTGAGTAAACCATAGAAAACGGGGTTATTTATGGAAAACTTGTGGTTCGCAAAAAATAAATAGTGTTTGGCCAAAGCAAAAATTAAGCCAGAAGCACTATAGAAAGTAGCTTAGTAAATTATATTGTTTCGTCTTCCATTTGTTTTTACTAAGATCACAGTAGAACCAAATTTTCATTATAGTTTTAATTTTTAGCAGGCAGTATTTGTCTTTAATAAAAAAAATACTCTGCTGATTATTTTTATTTCAAATTAAAATACTAAAAAAAATCAATATTTTCTAACCTAATCATCATAAAAAAAAGCACACCACCCAATTGGCAATGTGCTTTTATGTCTGCGTTTGTTAGCTTTAAATTCTTATGGTGTCTCCACCAAAAAGTGGAACTGTCATAGAGAAATTTTCATTAAACATCAGTTTTTGCTCTTGCAAAATACCAATAGCAATTTGTTCGCCCATTAATAACGATTCGTAGTAATCTGTAAAATAATGAACACCTGCCCAGTTTCTACCTATAGAAATATTAGAAGCCAGTTTGTTCAATTCACCTTCTACGGTAAGTTTGGCTAATTCGCAATTTTTATTCAATACCGGAACTACCTCTAACTTTTCGCCATTGTTTGCCGCAACGTAAGCTAGGTTTGCCGAATGAACACCCGTTTTATGACCAAGGTGCTTAATCAAATGTTTCACTTTTGCTGATGCTTCATTAACTGGTACAATTTGTAAAGGATGGTTATGGTCGAAAAAGGCTTTTAAAATAGTTACGCAAGCTCCTGCAACCGTTGCGTGGCCCGCACCATAAGCAGGGTGCATTGGTGAACCTTCGCAAAATGCCATGGGCAATAAAAAATTATCTTCACCATTTGCTTTGGCTACTTCCGATAGAATATTTGAGTTCTTCACTCCAAGATCATTAACTAAAGCTTTCAATTCGGGGGCACTATGTTGCAATTTCTTATTTAGGTGAATACGTGCCGCTAATACTTCTGGTCTGCATCTTCTATGCACATTAAATTTTTGAAAACGAACCGCTTTTAAAGCACGTGTAGCAACTTCGGTTACTAAAGATAAAATATGTGGTCCACCAAAATGTGCAAAGCCTTGCTGGTGGTCAATATTATCACTTTGTTGAAATGGAATACCAGAATCGAAAGGCACTTTATTACCCAACATAATTAAACAAGCGTTTAAGTAAGCTTCGTATAAAGCATCGTAATGCACATAAGTTGCTAAGTCGCGCGGCGAATAAATAAACCTCCGTTTTTGAATATTATCGTATTGCTCAAAACCTCTTAAATCAGCACCGTTTTGTACATCTAACCATTCCTCCCAATTGGTCATATAATCTACTCCAACTTTTGCTTTACGTATTTTTTGGTCTGCGTTAATTGCGCCATAGGTAATTAAGCCTTCGGCTGGGCTTCGTTCATTATCATTTCCATTAATGCCGGTATTGCCTGCCAGTAAAAATTGTGAAATATAAGGACCTACTTGATCGCCAGTTGTAATTCCTCTAAAAGCATTTTCTGGAGTTTGTTCAAAAGCACGACATCGTTCTTTTTCACTTTCAGAAAGTTTACCTAAATTATTACCATTAAACCAATCTAAATCATTCAACTTATTGGTTAATAATTCCACTTTGTTTACATCAATAATATTGGTTTGCAAAATGCTTAAAATCTCTTCATAAGCATAACCCTTTTTTGTTATGCTTTTCTCTCTTTTTAAAACGCCTTTGTTAAGTGCTGTAAAAGGTACATCGCGCAATAAAGCCTGTAGGTATACTTCTGCCATTTCTGCCGTTAATTCGGCACTACCCAATTTAGGTGCTGGTGGCATGGTAACTGCTTGTGCATCCGGCCCTTCTAATTCAAAAGCATTGCCGGCACTTTGGCTTTCCCAGGCACGAAGTTTAATTTTTTCACCTTTTTTAAATAGTAACTTATTTAAGTTATTCACTTTATCCGATTTCCATGTAAGCCCATAATCGCTAATAACTTTTCCTTTGGCATCCTTAACATCATCGGGTTTTTTATTGCTGAGTATTCCAACTTCAGGATATACACAAGCATTACCACCCACATGATTTTTGTGACCTAAAGGCACATCTCTAAAGTCTCTCGGGTCGCCACTATCAATGGCTTTAACAAAAGCCGGATAGTTATCAGGATCTTCTAACAAGCCAGTAGTTTCGTTATGAGGCATTCCTTTGGTAAAACTCATTAAATACGAAGACTTGTTTTTAGGTGCACCTTTTTCGCAATGATGTTCTGTAGCCGTTTTGTCATTGTGGCGAAATTTGGTTTCCTCTCCGTTACTGTTATGCTCGGGATGCGGACGATTGGTTGCCAGTTCGTTGGCTTCCTGCCTTTTGTTAAAGGCTGCTGTTTTTCTGTTAATCATCTTTTAGTTTTAATTTTGTTTTTGATGTTAAAAAAAATTGTTTGTTTTAGCTGTTTTTCTGTCTTTCATTAAATCTGCTCGTTTATTAATTATACTCTTATATCCATGTTTGGTGAAAATGTTACTGGGTTTTGGTGAATTTATTTTTTAAACTCACTTGTTTTTAAAAGGTAAAATGTCTGTTACTTGAAAACCTCATAAAAAAAATGATTTTATAAAATAATGGTAAATATTACTGTGAAGTAACTAACTACGCCTTTAATATTTATTACTATTTTGCGAAAAAACCGAAGCCTGCATTCCGATAACTATTGGGATGGCCTTAGCTCCGATGGAAGTGGTATCCCTTTTGCGCAACGAAGTGGAGTAAAATTATTTAGCGGAAAGTGAGACCAAAAATTGAAATGGCTTACAATTTTTCGCCTCCCACATAAATTAGCTAATAAAAATTTATTGTAGCATTATTTTTGTGCAATGTTTCCCTAAATTATTAGAGCTTACTAATGGAAGAATGCTGGTAACTGGTGCAATAAAATCATTGGCTTGTTCGGTGTATGTTCTTAAGATATCATAAGGTGGCGAAACATCTCTAAGTAATGTTCCATTTTGTCTATAGAGTTCATCGTCTCTATTTTGTTGCATTCTAACAGAAACCAAGCTTGTTAATTGGGTTAGCACGGTTGCTGCCATCAGGTAAGTTGGTGCTGCCGCTAATACCGTTTGAAGGCTATTGTTAATGGCTTCACTTTTTACAATTTTTTTAATATCGCTACCCAACTTTCTAATGTCTTTGTCGCTTTCCATATATAATATTGAATAAGCTAAAAACTCACCTGGGTTTTTTGGACCATAAATTAAATGACCTTGTCCGTTAAAAGTAACCTTTTGCCCCTTTCTTACATTTGGAAAAGGTAAAACATTAAATTCAATAGCCGGATTTTTTGCGCCATTCTGGTCAATTGCCATTGATACAATGTAAGGCTCGCTGTATCGCTGAAAAGGTCCATCTGCTTTTTTCTTTAAAGTGAACTCTTTTATAACAACGGCTATGTTGTCCTTTTTGGGGTCGAAATCATTAAAATTGAGATCGGCTAAAAATGTGTTAATCATTCTGTTGGTTTTTATAGTTAATTAAAATAATGTTGAATTTTATATTTATAAATTTTTGTAACTATTCAGAAATCAGACCATTTCATTCTCAAACATTAGACATCAGACATAATTTGGGCTAAAAAGAGCGTTTTTGACTTCACTTAGCCGAATTTATCTAACGTCTGAAAGCGAAGCGGTCTGACTTCTGACCTCTACTGAATAGTTACTAATTTTTGTTAGTTTATTTTTTAAATAAAAAATGGGTGTTAGTTAGTAATTCTTATTATTTGAATTTTGATACAACTACAGCTGGTTCTTCAAAAGGTTTTGGATCAACAGGTTCATTTGAATGTTGTATTTTATACCTTTTCATTTCATTAGTTGTAACGATGTAAGGATTATCAACGGTAGCTATAACAATACCAAAAGTATTTGAATTTTCTTTTATTATGTTTATTCGCATATTTTGCGCAGATCTGTAAGGAACTAAAGGAGCAATATTTACATCAACAATATTTCCTTTTGAAGCCATGTCTTCACCTATAATAAAAGTAGTTTTAGTATTTTTTTTTGCTTTATCAATAATTATTTGTTTTGTTATGCCATTAATAATTATGCCGTACGAATCTGCTGCTTCTAATAGTGCTGTAAATAACAACTCATCTTCAGAAGTGTTTTTTAAATTTATTCTTGCGGTTACCATGTTTTAGTTTTTTTACTTTTTCACCTACTCTGTTTCGGCTTTTCGGCAATTCGCCTTGTATCAGTTTGTCAAAAATAGTTGACTGTCTGATAAAAAAATGGGTGCGTTTTAGCGTTTAAGAATAAGGTTGAACTTTGCATCGCTTGAGAAAAAAATCATCATGAAATGCTCATATAGTTTTAGTGTTTAATTTTGTATCGATTACGTTTACCTTCTTCATTTTCTGTTTCAACTACATACGGATTATCAACAGTAGCTATAACAATTGCTAAAGTATTTGAGTTCTCCATAAATATGTTTATCCGCATATTCTTCCCTTGGTTAACTATAGATTGCGGCGTAATATTTACATCATAAATTTTGTTATTTAATCTTCTGTCTACATCTATAAAAGAAACCTTTCCCATTTTTAAGTTTTGAGAGGCAGGTGGATTGTCAGGAATTTTAACATCTAATATTTGAGGTTTCCCATTAATAGTTACACTATAAGAATTTGATTCTTCAATAAGTGCTGATAATAATAATTCGTCCTGCGTTGTGTCTGTTAAATTAATTCTTGCTGTTAACATTTCTTTTCTTGGTTTAATTTTTGACCTACTCTTTTAAGGCTTTTCGGTAACTCGCCTTGTACTTTTTCATCAATTGATATGGCAAATATAAATTAGTGTCATCTAACCTACAATTAGTGTTTTTAGTAAAAAAACATAGCTATAGTACTGTAATATAAATTCGAAAGGTTTATAAATATGTAGTTAACTTAATGATTTACAGCAACTAATAATAATTATAGAAAATACTGATTTCTTAAAAAAAACAAATTGACAATCAATTTTACGTGTCTGTTTTTTTAAAATAATTTTTTTTAGTTATATTCGATAATGTCAAAGTTTCCAAAAACTGTTCGTTTGCTGTTATCTTTAGATTATAATGAATGTAAAAAATTCAAATCGTACCTTCAATCTCCTTATTTTAACACAAATGAATTTTTACTGCAACTTTGTAATCATATTTTTACAGAATTTAAAATTAACAAAAACCCATACTGCGAAGAAGATTTCATAATAAAGGCTTATGGTAAAAAAGAGACAAAAGAGGAGACAAAAAAAGATGAACGCAATTACCAATCTCATCTGCTATTATTAGGGAAACATTTTGAATGTTTTATTACGACGCAAAAAATTGAAAAAAACGGACCACTTTATAATCAAATTATTTTAGAAGATTATCTTTATCGAGGCAAGGGTGTTTTTTTTATGAGTAAATACAAACAAGCTAAAGGAAAATTGGAGAAATCACCTATAGATACTTATTTTTATCAAAATAAATTTCAAATTGAAGAACTATTAGATTGCTATAAAAAACTTTACAAAGACAAAAGGAGGGGAGACTCGAATTTGCAAGCCACGTGCGATGCTATAGATAGAGATTTTATACTTAAAAAATTATGCTCTTTAGTTTTAATGCATAACCGTCGAAATATTACAAACGCAAGTTATGATTTTGGTTTAAAATCTTATTTGCTAGATTATTTTAAAACTAAACCTGCCATTAAAGATCCATTAACTAATTTATTGTACCAGGCTTATGAAATACTAACAGGTAGCGATAAGAAAAAAGCTTTTGAAAACTTAAATGAAGAATTGCGACAAAGCGATCAAAAAATAGCCAAAGATATGGTGATTGTTTTGTTTACCATTTTAAACAATAATTTAAAGTGGCTTATTGAACAAAAAACTCAATTATATCAAGAACTTTTTGAATTGTATGATATGATGCTCAATCAAAACTATATACAAACTGATGGTAAACTATCTGGAAATCTTTATAAAAATATTGTCTCTATTGGCTTAGAACTAGAAAAATACGATTATGTGGAAAGTTTTATTGATCTATATAAAAATAAATTACTACCAGTTGATTATGCCAGAGAAATGTACGCTTACAATAAAGCTAAATTGCATATATATAAAGGTGAGTTAAAAAACGCAGATGAATTAATAGCGGACATTGATTTTAAAGATACCCTGTATAAGTTTGACCTAAGAGCTGTAGAGATTATGTTGTCGTATGAAATGAGAGAGTATAGAATGTTAGAATCGAGAATTAATAAAATTAAAGTAGCACTTTCTTGTGAAAAAAATATTCCTGAACCGAATAAAAAAGTGTATAGAAATTTTATTTATTGTGTAAATAATATGTATCGCTTTAATTGTAACCCAAATAAATGTAAAGCAGATGCTCAAAAAATAATTACTTTTATTGAAAATACCAACCAGATAGCCAATAGAAGATGGGTTTTAATGAGAGCTGACGTATTGCTGAAAAAATTCGATTAAGTGTAAATTCAACTCTCGAGTTGATTGTAAACAAATCTTCTCCTTATCAGGGTTATGGTTTTGAAAGTAGTTTTCCGCATAAAACTTATTTCTCTACCTATAATAAATATGTATATTATTTACCGATTGTGACTTTAAATGCCTTTTTGGGGAAGAGCTAGTTAAGTATTTGTTGTTGGATTTTTTTTAATGAATTACTTAAAAGTCAAGAAAATGAAATTACCGATTTCAGTTAGTGAAATAAGAGCAATTTACCGTTCAAAAAAATGGAGATCAATTGATTGTAAAAATCCAAAAAGCTGACTATAACCAATATGTTGAACTAACTACCTTTTCACAGGCACAACCATCGTCATTAATCTACTTAAACATATTAACTCTTTAGCTTCATTATAAATTTTGGTTTGCCAAATATGTAAGGTTCTACCAATTTTTATGGGCTTACAAATGCCAGTTACCAAACCGCTTGTTGCGCTTTTCAAATGGTTTGCATTAATCTCAATGCCTACTGCATTATGTTTTGCTAAATCAATACAAAGGTTAGAAGCTACGCTGCCCAAAGTTTCACTTAAAACCGCAGAAGCACCTCCGTGTAAAAGTCCGAAAGGTTGCTTAGTTCTATCATCAACTGGCATAGTTGCAGTAATGCTACTATTATCAATAGCAATAAATTTTATACCAACGTGGCCTGGCATAGAGTTACTGCCACCTTCCGTTAGTTTGTCTAAATCAATAGTATCAAGTAACCAAATTCTTCTCAATATATATATAAATTATTCTTATTTTAGTTAAAAATTAAACTCTTGCCGTATTGAGGAACTTGTGCATCTGGTTTACGCAAGTTGTATAACATTTTCATATGATACTTTATTGCAGCGTAAAACGAAGGTTGTTCGTAATATTCTAAACCATATTCTTCCACACATTCTTTTACAATTTTGGTTAAAGGCTGGTAATGTATATGGCAAATTGTAGGAAACAAATGATGTATAACATGCAAATTAATTCCGCCCATTAACCAAGCTGCTGCGGGTTTGCCACGGCTAAAATCACTAGTTGTTTCTAATACGTGTAAAGCATAATTGTTTTCTATATTACCTTCACTATCAGGCAACGGGTAGTGTGTGCCATCATAAACATGGGTTACTTGAAAAATTAGAGCAAAAGTTAAACTACTTGGTATATGCATAGCTAAAAAGCCTATAAATACCAACCAGGCTGGCACTTGCAAAAATATAATTGGTAATATTATAGCATAACTAAAGTAAAAGATTTTAGAAAGAATAAGCATCCAAAATTCTGATTTGGGGTGCTTAATATTTTTTTTGTTGCCAATACTGTCTTCAACAAAAAACCATTTAAAATCTTTTACGATAACCCAATGTGCACTAGCAATCATATATAAAATTGGCGTATAAATATGTTGAAATTTATGAAACCATTGATGTGGCTCGTGTGGTGTAAATCTAAATAAACCGTGCGATTCTAAAGTAACATCTATACCGTGTATGTTTACGAAAGCGTGATGCGAGTTATGCATTTTGGTAAACAAATAGCTGTTACCACCAATAAAGTTCATACTGTAACCTAATAAACGGTTTATTTTTTTGTTTTTTGAATAGGCATGGTGGCAAGCATCGTGCATAACCGCGAAAGCAATAAAAATATTTACAAAACCTAATGCACAAAAACCAGCAATTGTAGCCGCATAACTAAAGCTTAACTTGTTGGTTATTAATATAGCATACATTATACCCCAAGCTGTAAAAGCAAAAACCGTTTTAAAAACCATAGCCGCATTAGCATATTTGCTTATGCCCTTTTCTTTAAAATAATTATTTACCCGACCTTTTAAATCTCTGAAAAAATCATCTTTTTGTTTAGTACTTTTATACCTTACCTTTTTAGTTGTCGTAGTCTTTTGAAACATAAATTTTGATAAATTTTAACTAAAACAAATATACTAAAATTTAATCAGCTTTAACTACATAATTACAACATCTGTTTTTAATATTTTAAGTGTTATATATTTTAAAATTGTTAATAAAAACTTAAAACTAATTTTAAAAATACTATGGCTCATTTAAATAAGCTTGTATTAGCTCAATAAAATTGGCTACCTCTTTACCATTTACCAATGCGTGATGCACTTGTATTGACAATGGCATCATTAATTTATTTTGCTTTTCAATGTATTTACCAAAAGTAAAACGAGGCACACTATCGCAAGGATGATATTGCATGGCATGTTGAATAGCCGTAAAATGAAACCATGGAATAGAGGACATAAACAAATAATCATCTCTGTCAGGTTCATCTTCAAAAGAAGGGTTTTGTTGCATTTTTATTTCTACCTCAAGCGCATCTTTAATAAACTCATTTAAATTAGGTTTAAAGCCAACTGTACAAAAACTAAATACAGAAGAGGCCTCAGTATAAATGGCATAAGATGGATTTACCCATTTGTGTTCTACAACTTCCTTATTTCTAATACGCCATTTAAATTCTTTAACTTTGTTTGCTGCCTGCGAAATTGCAAAAACCATTGCAGGCGTAAATTTTATTTTTGCGTCATTTAAAAAAACTACAAACTTTTTCACCTCTAACTCAATGGTAACGTTAAAATGCGGATGATTCATTTGATTAAAAAAATCAAAATGCTTTTGCCTGTGCGGGTTGCTAAAGGTTATGGTTTTCATCTTGTTAACAATTCTATTAATTTCGTTAAATTAATAGAAATTAATTTATTACTAACAATTTGGAGCTAAATTCGAATATGATATATTTTAATATTTTTAATTTAACCCTTATTACCCTTCTTTTAAATCTATCGCCTCAACTATATGGTCAAACCAATCAATCTGGTATTATAAAAGGTAGCATAACTGATAACATTACCGGTAATGTTTTACCAGGTGCAAGTATTATTATTGATCTTTCCGCTGAGGAGCAAATTTATGCCGTTTCTAATATTGACGGCTTTTTTGAATTGGTAGTTCCAATTGGTAAGCATCTTTTACAAGCAAGCTATTTAGGGTATGAAGATTATGCTACAGAAATAATAGTACAGGCAGGCGATACTTTAGTATATGAAATATTAATGACAAGTAATTTTAAGGTTTGCCCTTGGGAAAGCAGCGAGCCTTATGCTGAACTAAGTGGAACTTGGAAACCTGTTTATTATAAGAAAGGGAAGCGCAAAATTGATCAAACTAATAAAAAATGGGATTCAGAACTATCTTTTATTTTTCCAACCGATTTTTTACCAGGTCAACTAAGTTGGCATGACGGCTGTAATGCAAATTGGGGTTTATGTTTTCGACATACCGATAAAGGAATTATTGAAGTGCAAGAAAAAGGTTTGGTAGGAACTACACTTATGTATTGTGATAAAACTGATGTTGTATTGGGATCATTTATTTTTAAGATGAGAGGAGCAAAAACCAAAGCAGTTATTACCAACAATGGACAATTATTAGAACTTAGTTTAGCAAATGAAAAGTACGTATTAGAAAAAATACATGATAATAGCCGTCCTGATTTTAATACCGATTTGTTTGGTACTTGGAAACCTGTTGAAGGGAAATTGAAAAGAAAAATGGTAGAAAAATTTACTGATGATGCAGAGGTTGTTTTTGATACTGATAAAATTAACGGGGCTATAAAATACAAAGATGGAGAAGGCTGCGATAATGATCACGACAATTTGTATTTTAATTACCATTATTCTGACAGTAATTTTATTTCTATTTCATCCCGCAGTTGGCCAACCAATGATTTTCATTTACGCTACAGGCCAATTGTAGATAAACTATGCCAGAGTGAAAAACTGTTACAGCAGCTTTTTAAAAACTTTTCTAAATATGGAGGATGTCATCTTCACTTTAATGAAACTAAAAATGAAGTAACACTTAAATACGATGAGGATTTTTTGATTTTGAGAAGGAAACAGTAATCAAAATACGATAGCTTTAATTCAATAATTCTTTAATCGTAGTAGTGTTTCAAACTGGCCAAAAAGGCTCTTATATTAGGGAGTGCCTCGCACAAAAAAACCAACCACGAAGTACCAAAGCCACCAACCTAAACCCGATTGAGTGTTTGTGAAAATCTTTTCGTTTTGTAGAAAGCAACTTTAAGAAGCGAAACCTTAAAACACGCAGAAAGGGGCTCCCTGCTATCCGTTCAAATGCCGTTGACAACCCACAAAAGCCCACGCTGCAAAACGGCATAACCACTCCTATCAGGGCTATGATTGTTAGGGAGGTTCGCCGCATAAACCTTTCTTCATTCCGGTTGTGTTTATTCAAGTGCCGTTTCTCAACAATTTTTGGTAAATTTGTTTAATGCCAAAAAAAGTTCAGTATATTGATGTAGAGATTGATAAATTGACCAATAGTATTGAGAATGCATTTTCGGGCGATTGTTTTGACACTGAATTGATTCCAATTTTTAATGCTGACCTTCAACAAATAAAAAAAGGATAGTATATGGGATTAATTAGAGAACCAGAAGGAGTTAATTTTGTTGTTGACCCAAGACCATTAAAAGATTGGGAAAAAAAACAAATCAGTAATATAATTGCTCACTACAAAAAGACAGGTAAAGTTAAAAAAATTGCTGTTTCTAAAAAGACAAAGGAAAAGCAAACAGCCTGAAAGTAGAATCGCATTACAAATGCTTGCTTATTACAAGTTAAAAAGATGTGGGGAGATTGCAAATCTTGCCGAGAATGGGTCGCTGTATGCACTGACATTGGCTATAATATAAAAATAGACATATGAAGATTATCACAGATAACAATCTAATTCTTGACGCTACCATTTCAGTTGAAACGCTTGATAATAACATAGGAATAACTTTTAACTCAAGAGGAGGGGCAAAAAAACTCAACAAACTCAAGAAATATTGACTATTCATTAGGTGTAGAGACAGTTTTAAAAAGATTAAAGGATAAAGGATTTAGAATTATCAATGTTTATATAAACTCTTCTAATTCTAAAATAGAATGGCCAAATCTTGACGATAGGCAATTAAGTATAAACAATGAAATTGATATTTCGCTTTTAAAATATGAATCTGTAGAGTTGCAAAGATTGATTGGTTCTGCATTGTCAAACAAAAAAGTAAATTCCGAAAGTAAAGGAGGGAATTACACTAAAAAATTTTTTTTAACATCACCTGGGAGCAATGTTAATTGGGAAAAAATAGTTAGACCAAATAAGGAAATACTAATCGATGACACAGTGGATACTATAGAGAGTGTTACATTTAATCCAAAAAACATTCAAGAAGCTAATGAAAAAACTTTAGTATCGATAATTAAAAGAAGAGGTCAAAAAAAATTTAGAAATAAACTTCTAAAAGCTTATGATAATAAATGTGCTATAACTCAATCAAATGTTATTCAAATTTTGCAAGCAGCCCATATTTTGCCCTATAAAGGTGAAGACACAAACCATATAACCAATGGAATTATTTTACGGTCAGATATTCACGACTTATTTGACTTGAATTTAATTTGTATTGATGACACTTATAGAATAAATGTAAGTCCTCTTTTAAAAAAAACAGAGTATGAAAGATATCATAATCAACAAATAAACCTGCCTAAAAAAGAAGAAGAATACCCAAATTTAGAGGCTATAAGGTCTAGACCTATAGTATACCGAGAATAAATACTACAGCCAATAAAAGCTATAATTAATACGGGTTTTAGTGCTTAAAATTAAGTTTAGTGCTTCTAATAAAGTCCACCGCTGGCGCAAGTGTTCCGTAGGATCTCCAAAATGGTCGTAGCGTCTCGCTCAAAAAACCAACCACGAAGCACCGAAGCCACCAATCTAAACCCGATTGTAGTGGTTATGCTATTTTGAAGCAGAGCAATCTGAAGCGTTAGCAATAGCATTTGAACGGAAAGCGGGACTGCCCTTCGGTTATGTTGGGTATTTGTTTTCTAATCATTTAAAATTTTAAGTTTGAAAAGGGAATAAGTAAATAGTAATTTCGAGTTATATTTGGAACAATTCAACACCAAAATCCAAAAATGATTATCTTTAAAAAATAAAATAAACATTGAACTAATAAAAATGGAATCATTAAAGTCAAATATCATAGAATCCATACTGCAAATAGAGGATAAATGTGCTTTATCTAAAATCAATGACTTTGTAAAAACCTTACCTAAGGCTTACAACTCCGCAAATGGTAACCAAACCATGCAACCGGTAGAATTAAAAACTGGTGTTTCATTATCGGATATTCGACAATCTCAAAAAATTGAACCAATTTCATTTGAAACCATACAAGAAATGTTTAAAGATGCGGTTTGGGAAGCCTCTTTGGATGATTTGTTGAATAGTTTAGACTAAGACCTGTTTAAAGTGGACTATCTTTTAGATACTAACATCATTATCATCTACAGCCGCCAAAACAAGTTGGCTGAAGCCTTAGAAAAACAATATAATTTATTCTCGCCTGAAAACAACCTGTATATTTCAATTGTTTCTTTGGGTGAAATTGATGCCATTATTAAGAAAAATGATATTGGCACAAGCAGGCAAAATAAAATCAAAAAATTACTTGACAGTATTTACAAAATAGGTTTAGAGTATACAGAATTGATTTCAAAATATGGTGACATTGATGCCTACAGTTAAGGCAAAATTAAAGTTGCCCATGTCAAATTCACCTCCAGAAATATGGGAAAGAATGATTTATGGATAGCCGCTACCGGAAGTCATTTCAACTTAAAACTGTTAACTGCCGATAAAGATTTTGCTCACTTAAATAAAGTTTATTTAGAAGTTGAAGAAGTAGACCTTGCACTTTTACAAACAAAATTGAAATGAGAATCTTCACCTACCTCGTCCTCTTTTGCAACGAGGATGCTTGAGCAGTGCATTTGCAATGCACCCAAGCCTTAGAAACGCTTTTCTCGCCCACCCTCTTTACAAACGAGAGCGATACAATAGTTACTATTTACCAAACTGATCGCAATGTCTCAATACGGCTTTACACAATGAGCATCTTGATAAAAAAACCAACCACGAAACACCGAAGCCATCAACCTAAACCCGATTGGGTTGTTTGACTAGTTATGCTATGTTGCAATGCAAATACTATTTATTAACCACCAATCTATTTCATTTTATTCTAATCTAAAACATAAAATATTTAATTTGCAGATTCTTTAAAAGTTTTTAATTGAATGAATGGACATCAATTTCGATATAAGGGTAATTTAAAACCATACGATAAGATACATTTATCTGAAGGCGACTTTAGAGAAATATTTGTTGATTCATTTAACAAAGATTCATGTAGATACGAAATATTTAGAAACTTTAGCAGTTACAATCAAGACTTTAAAAAGTTTATAAGTAAAGATTTTAAACTGTGGGTAAACGGTAGTTTTGTTACAAAGAAAGTAAATCCAAGGGACATAGATTTTTTAATAATCGTGGACTATGAAATTTATCAATTGAAAACTTCCATTATAAAAAGTCAATTCATTAAAAATACCAGTCTAAAAAAATATAAATTAGATGCTTATTTACTTGTGGAATATCCAAAAAACCACGAACTTTATAAACAGGTTCAATTAGATTTGGCTTATTGGAGAGATTGGTTTACAAAAACCAGGCTAAGTAGAAACAGAAAACGCCATCCAAAAGGATTTATAGAATTAATTTTCAAATAATTTTTAAGCATGAAAGATTTAAAAATGGATGATGAAAGGATTATTAGAATTGCTGATAATTTGGAGCAGATAAAGTCTGTTGATAAAATGATACATCTTCACCAAAATGACAATGACGATATTATGCTTGGTCAGTATAAATATCGTAGAGACAAATTTGTAAAAGAGATCGGTAAATTATTAATTGAGCTTAAAATTGAACCTCGTGAGTTGTTGGTAGCCTAAAAATATGAAAAGCATATAAAATGACCAAGCTGGCAGTAACCCAAATATTGAACTCCAAAAATAATCTTATCGTCTCATTCTACCGCAATTCTTTTCGACTTTTGGAACTTGAACTTCAATTCTTTTTGACTTGCTTTTTTTAATTTAAAACACCATAATATAAGCAAAACTCCAAGTCAACAAGACTTGAGCGAATTTAATCACAAGTCGAAAAAACTTGCGGTAGAGGATCTAATAAGCAAGTTGCAACATGTTTTATTTATATCGCTTCAATATCGTCTTGGTTTATAAGGAATACGTAACAAAAATGTTCGCTATATTTAAAATACCAATTCCTTTTAAAGAATAAAATGATAATAATATATTTATGTTATCAGTAATACGTAAAAAATTGCCTAAACTATTTTTGTACATATATTTGTACATCATAAAATACAAAATTATGATAATAACAACTGTTTTTGATTTTAGAAAAGATATTAAAAGTTACTTGGACTGCGTTGTAAAGAACTTTGAGACTTTGATAATAAATCGCGGAAAAGATGCTGGAATTGTAATTATGTCATTGCAAGAATACAATTCTTTAATGGCCACAAATCACGAACTGTCTTCATGAAAAATGAATTAAGATTAGATGCTGCAATTGACCAGCTAAAAAACGAAACGACTTTTAGCAAAGACCTCATCGAAAATTAAAATGAATTATATATTCGTTGACAAGTCTTGGGACGATTATTTGTATTGGCAAAAAACAAACAAGTAAAAGTTGAAGAAAATAAATGAACTTCTGAAAGACATCGCTCGAAATCCTTTTGATAAAATTGGAAAAGCTGAACCGCTAAAACATAAATATGTAGGATTTTGGTGGAGACGAATTGATAGCGAACATAGACTGATTTACCAATATAGAGAAGGAGAAATATTAATTGCTAAATGCAGATTTCAATATGACTGAAAAAAGCACTATTGGCAATAACTAAACTTCAATTATAAAAAGTCAATTCATTAAAAATCCTGATCTAAAAAATATAAATTAGATGCTTATTTATTTGTGGAATATTCAAAAAATTACGAACTTTATGAACAGATATTGTAATACAATAGTTGCTATTTTACCAAACTAATCGCAATGTCTCAATACAGCTTTACACAATGAGCGTATCGCTAAAAAAACCAACCACGAAATTTATAAACTTTATTTTAATAAGCTTTAGCATACAACACCTTGTGCTTACCAGCTTCTCCGCTTACCACACAATTGCCATCAGCTTCGCCACCTTTATTTGGTATACATCTAATAGTTGCTTTGGTATCTTGTTTCACTTTATCTTCAGTAGCAGTAGTACCATCCCAATTGGCAACCGCATAACCGCCTTTTTCTACTACTTCTTTTAGCTCATCATAATTAGTAACAGTAGTTGTGTTAGCTTTTCTGTAGTCGTCTGCTTTTTTATAAATATTCTTTTGAATTTCTTTTAACAGATTTTCAATATAAACCGCAATGTTATCAATAGGTTGACTACTTTTTTCTCTTGTATCTCGGCGAGCAACTTCAATAGTTCCATTATCTAAATCGCGGGGGCCTAAACCTAAACGAACAGGAATGCCTTTCAGCTCAAACTCCGCAAATTTAAAACCGGGGCGTTTAGCATCATCATCATCAATTTTAAAGGTGATGTTGGCATTGCTTAATTCTTCGCCTATCTGTTCAAATTTTTCTTTAATTTGGCTAAACTGTTCATCGGTTTTATAAATTGGCACCATACCTACTTGTATAGGTGCTAACTTAGGTGGTAAAACTAAACCTTGATCGTCGCTATGTGCCATTACCAAAGCTCCCATAAGGCGGGTAGAAACACCCCAGCTGGTGGCCCAAACATATTCTACTGGCCCTTCTTTGGTTTGAAATTTTACATCAAAAGCCTTAGCAAAATTTTGACCCAAAAAGTGAGAAGTTCCCATTTGTAGCGCTTTCCCATCTTGCATTAAACCCTCGGTAGTAAAAGTTTCTACTGCACCAGCAAAACGTTCACTTTCCGACTTTGTGCCTTTAATAACTGGTATGGCAATATAGTTTTCCATAAAATTAGCATACTCGGTTTGCATTAATTGGGCTTCTTCCATGGCTTCTTGTTTAGTTGCATGAGCGGTGTGCCCTTCTTGCCAAAAAAATTCTGAAGTACGTAAAAACAAACGGGTACGCATTTCCCAGCGCATTACATTGGCCCATTGATTAATTAAAATAGGCAAATCGCGATAGCTTTGTATCCAATTTTTGTAAGTATTCCAAATAATGGTTTCAGAAGTTGGTCTTATAATTAACTCTTCCTCTAATTTTGCTGCCGGATCAACTACAATACTGCCATCTTCCTCTTTTTTAAGGCGATAATGTGTTACAACGGCACTTTCCATTGCAAAACCTTCAACGTGTTTGGCTTCTTTAGCAAAAAAACTTTTTGGTATTAATAGTGGAAAAGCTGCATTTTGATGTCCTGTTGCTTTAAACCGCTTATCCAGCGTTTCTTTCATTTTTTCCCATATAGCAAAGCCGTATGGTTTAATTACCATACAACCTCTAACAGCGCTGTGTTCTGCCAAGCCAGCCTTTATTACTAATTCGTTATACCATTTACTATAATCCTCGTTACGAGATGTTAATTCTTTTGCCATTAAGCTTTTATTTTATTACCTTTAGTCTAAATAAATGATCAAAAAAAGTGTTTTTCTATTAAAAGAATAAACCTTTTTAAAAATTTCAAGTCACAAAGTAAAGAATAATTAAAATGAATACTTTAAATAACAAATCAATTTTCGCAATGTTTTTTAGCTGCTTATTTGTAATGGCAGTAAATGCGCAATCAGCTGATGATTTATATTACACACCAAACACAGTTGATTATACCATACAAGATAATAATATGGTTGATGAAACAGTAGCCGTTAACGATGCTGTAAGTGATGATACGCAGTTTTATGGTGGTGATGTAAGTAATTACAATCAAGCTTATGAAGATGATTTTTATTATCAATCAAGATTAAGACGTTTTTGTAATCCTACTAATAATGGCCTAAGCTATTATGCACCGGTTTATACAAACCCATATTACTACAATAATTCACCTTTTGCGTGGTCAAATAATATTTATTACCGACCAGTTTACAGTCAAAATTGGTGGAGCAACAATAGATCATACAATAATTTTTATGGTTCTAACTTTACTTATGGCAACTATAATTATGTAAACAATAATAACTTTGCACCATATACTTCATTTGGTTCATCTGTTAACAACAATTTTTATAATGGAGGTTATAATTATAATACTGGTGGAATTTTCCAAAACAACCCTTACAACAATCCTTGTACGGTTAATAGTTTTGTAAATAATACTATTGATAATTACAACAACAGAACAAATACAAATGCTAATAATACAAGAATTGATAGGGAAAGACCAACAAGTTACCGATCTGACAATAACGGAAATAATAGAACAACTGGCGTAAGAAGACCGACAAACACTACTAAAAACAATAGTGGTTCAGCAAGGCCAAGCACCACAAGAAGTAATAGTAATACTACAGCACCTAAGCCACGTTACAGAGCTAACGACAATGCAACAAAATCTAAAAGTCAAAACCGTACTTCTAACTTTTTTAATTCACTTAAAAATTTAGGTAAAAGCTCAAGTGAATCTACAAGAAGTAATAATTCAAGTTCAAGAAGTTCTGGAAGCAACTACAGATCAAATACTTCTAACACAAGATCTTATGGATCTTCTACAAGAAGTAGTAGTGGCAGATCATCTGGTTCAAGAAGTTCAGGTAGATCAAGCAGATCTGGTGGCAGAAGATAGAATTAAGTATCTTTTTTAAGATTTAAAATATTTTGAGGCGGTGAATGTGTAGTTCACTGCCTTTTTTTTTATAATTTTGATTTTGTATGAAAGTAAACGCTTATTTAATAACAATTTTTATTATTGGGGCAGGGTTAGTTAATTTAATAAATGCCCAGCCCGTAATACTTAATGAAGTATTGCAACTTAACAATGCCCAGCCAAATTATTCTGCACGTTCGGCAGCAGTTGGTGGTGCTTACACATCATTAGGTGCCGATATTGTGAGTTTTTATCAAAATTCTGCAGGTTTAGCAATGTATAGAAGTACAGAGGTTTTTTATGGCCCAGGCTTAAGTTTTAAAAATATAAGTTCTGATTTTGGTGGTTCAAGAAACCGAGAGGCTAATTTTTTATACGAAGGTGGTACAGGTGGTATTGTGATAACTACAAAAAGAAACCGATCGAAATTAAAGTATATCAACTATGGCTTTGCTTTTCATAGAAGTAAAAACAATAATTATAGAAAAAGTTATACTGGCCTTGATGAATATACAGATGAGTATGGTAACGAAATTGTTTTAGAATTAGAAGAAAATATTGCAACCGAAGGCAGCCGATACTCAGAGTTAGCTTTTGCAATTGCTGCTAATTACAATGACAAATTTTTTATGGGCTTAAATATTACCACACCAAGGTATATTTTCAATCAAGAAATTGATTTTTCATCAAGAGATATTAATGACATTTTTTATTTTAGTGAGAGAAATCTTACCGAAACATATTCTATATCAACAGATAATAGTTTCAGTTTAGGTATTGGATTTGTATATAAATTAAATAATAATTTTAGAATTGGTGCAAATGCAAAAACATCAAGTTTATTAACTATGGAAGAGGAATATTTAAGCTCTGAGGTAGAAATAGATGACTATGAATATGCTACAGCAGTATCAAATAATATTTTAGAATACTACGTACTTAGAAGTACGCCTCAATTTAATGGCGGTATCTCTTACCTAAATAAAAAAGGTTTCGTTTCAGTTGATGTCGGTTTCATTAACAATAAAAGATACCTTTTTTTAGATGATAATTTAACGGAAAATGAAATATCAGATTATCGATTTGAAGGAAATGACTTGCTAAGAAGTATAATGAAAAATTCATTTCTATTTAAAATTGGCGGTGAATTTGTGCCAAATCAAAATTTAAGGCTTAGAGCAGGTTATAATTTTACAACAAGCCCTTTACAAAATAATGATTTATATAGTGGTACGCATAATATTAGTGTAGGAGCAGGAGTTAGAAAGGCTGTTTTTGTAACGGAAAGCAACAGCAGAACGGTTTTTGCAGATGCCGCCTTAAAATACAGTTTCTATAAATCTCAATACGAAATTTTTGCAGATTTAGAAAATGGACCTTTAGTTGATTTTAAGTATAACCAATTGCAATTAATTACTACATTTGGCTTTAAGTTTTAAGTACAGCAATATTTACCAGTCAAAATAGATTAACTAAGCTTTATAATTATAATATTAACTGTACTCTACTAGTGAAATAGCAACTGTTGTTGGAGGGGAATTGTTTGGTAATTCCGAAGTGAAAATTACTGATGTTTTATTAGACAGCAGAAAATTTACATCTTCCGACTATACGATTTTTATAGCAATTGGCGGGCCTAATCATAATGGTCATCACTTTATTAATGAAATGATTGATAAAGGAATTTATATTTTTTTGGTTGATAAAAAAGAAACGATACCAATTATTGATGAAATCACATACATTAAGGTAGATGATACTTTAAAGGCTTTTCAAAAATTAGCAGCCCATCATAAAAGTAAATTTAAAAACCTGCAAACTATAGCTATTACTGGCAGCAATGGTAAAACTATAGTTAAAGAGTGGTTGTACTATATTTTAAAAGATCATTTTAATATTGTTAGAAGCCCAAGGAGCTATAATTCTCAAATTGGAGTACCACTTTCTATATGGCAAATAAATAACACACATAACTTAGGCATTTTTGAAGCAGGTATTTCGGAGGCTGGCGAAATGGAAGCATTAGAAGAAATTATACAGCCGCAGTTTGGTATATTAACTAATATTGGTAATGCACACGATGCAGGTTTTAATGATGCTAAACATAAATTAGAAGAAAAAGGCAAGCTATTTAACAATTGCCAAACAATAGTTTACAATAAACAGAACCGATTAATTAGTCAGCATTTTAAGCAAAATTTTACTAAAAATACTTTAGGTTGGGGCGGCTTAGATAACGCTGATTTAAAAATTGAAAATACACAAATTTCAAAAAACGGAACAACCTTAAACGTAGTTTGGCAAAAACAGAAATATACTTTTTGGCTACCATTTGTAGATGATGCCTCTATAGAAAATGCTATTATATGTTTACTATGTGCCTTGTATGCTAAATTACCTATTGAGCATATAAAAAACAAATTAGCCACCTTGCCTACTATTGCTATGCACATGGAGTTGATTGAAGGCATCAACCAATGTTCTATTATTAATGATAGTTATAGCAACGATTTAGAATCATTAAGCATTGCATTAGATTTTTTGGCAAGACAAAGCATTCACGAGAAAAAAACACTAATACTTTCTGATTTTGAGCAAATAAAAACCACGCCAGAAGAACTACAAACGCATCTTTTAAGAATGTTAAACCACAAAAAAATAAACCGTTTAATTGGGGTAGGAAAGTTGTTTGAAAGCTGGCCACAATCCAGAAGAGATACGAAGGAATTTTTACATTATAACTCAACAGAAGATTTGTTGGCTGATTTTGGTCATATATTATTTGAGAAAGAAAGTATATTAATAAAAGGTGCACGCCAGTTTGCTTTTGAAAAAATTGTTGAACTATTAGTATTAAAAACGCACAATACTTTTTTAGAAGTAAACTTAAATGCGCTTCAACATAACTTAAATACTTACAAAAGCTTTTTAAAGCCGGCTGTTAAAGTAATGGTAATGGTAAAGGCATTTGCATATGGTAGCGGTTTAAACGAGGTAGCCAAATTGCTGGCCTTTAATAAAGTAGACTATTTAGCAGTAGCTTATGTGGATGAAGGAATTGCCTTGCGGGATATTGGTATTAAAATACCTATAATGGTTATGAATGCTACCCAAAACCAATGGGTAACCATGTCGCATTATAAATTGGAGCCAGAAATTTACAGCTTAGAATTGCTAAAAAAATGGATCACTTTTAAGCAACATTTAATAAATTTTGATTTACCCATACATATTAAGTTAGATAGTGGAATGCATAGATTGGGAGTTATGCCTAACGAATTGCAAGAACTGTGCGACTTAGTTAGCAAAAATCAACTAAAAATAGTTTCGGTAATGTCGCACTTGGCAGCTAGCGAAAGTGATGAACATAGAAGATATGGCTTACAACAAATTGATTATTTTGTTAGTGCTGCTCAACGTATTGAACAAGCTTATGGAGAGCCATTTATAAAACATATTTTAAACTCAAACGGAATAGCCAATTTTTTGGATGCGCAATTTGATATGGTACGGCTGGGCATTGGTTTATATGGTATTAGCGGTAGTAGTAATGTAAGCTTGCAAAATGTATTATGTTTAAAAACCTACATTTCTCAAATAAAAACAGTTAATACGGGCGAACCCGTTGGCTACGGTTTAAGTTATATTGCTCCACACCCAATAAAAATAGCAATAATAGCTATTGGTTATGCAGATGGTTTAGATAGGCGATACAGCAACGGTGGTGCTTCTGTATTAATTGATAACCAGTTAGCACCAGTAATTGGTAATGTTTGTATGGATATGGCTATTGTTAATATTACTGAAATTAGTAGTGCTTATGTTGGTAAAGAGGTATTAATATTTGGTAATGAGTTAAGCATAAATGAAATAGCTGATCGATTAGGTACGATACCTTATGAAATAATTAGTAGAATTTCTACAAGAGTAAAGCGAGTATATATAGAAGAGTAAAAAAGTTCATAAAAATACTGGGAAGCGTTAAACCCGAATAAATCAGGCTTGATGATGCCGCCGATTTTTGGTAATCCCCTTGTTTTTGCAATGCAAAAAATCTGACAAGTCAAAGATTGAGGCCCGCCCTAGTTTCATTGAACAACCACCAATAATAATAATGTTGAGTTTTTTACTTAGCCACTACCTTTATGAACAATAATTTAAAGGTAATTTTTTTTTGAAAAAAAGCAAAACTAAATTGATCTTTTTTTTAAGATGCTCTCTATTTTATTAATGTCTTCCGGTACATCAACACCAATGCCTGCATTTTTAACTTTTGCTACTTTTATATTGTAGCCGTTATCTATCCATCGCAGCTGTTCCAATTTCTCATTTAGTTCATTTGTAGATGGCGGCAATTGTACAATTTTTAATAAAGTATCTACCCTAAAACCATATAAGCCTATGTGTAAAAAGAAAGGAAACTTTAAGTGTACGTTTTCTAAAATTCTACCAAACCTAAATGCGTAGCTCCTGGCATTTATTAATGCTTTTACCTTATTGGGGTTGTTAATGGCACTCTTATCATTACTTGGGTAAACCAGACTACCAATTTCCACCTCCTTCTCATTAAACAAGTTGATTAATTTCTTAATGTGCTCCTCGTCAATTAAAGGTTCGTCGCCTTGTATGTTTATTACGCAATCAAATTGCTTAGTTCTGCTAAACTCTTTAAGTACTTCCGCACAACGGTCAGTTCCGCTTACGTGGCTCGTTTTGGTCATCATAACTTTTCCACCAAAAGCTTGTACACAAGTTGCTATTCTTTCATCATCGGTGGCAACTATTAACTCGTTTAGCAAGTTTGTTTTAAATGTGCTTTCGTAAACCCACTGAATCATTGGTTTACCTTGTATTAACGCCAATGGTTTGCCTGGGAAACGAGTAGCACCATAACGTGCTGGTATTATGCCAAGTACTTTCATATTTTACAAATCTAAGTTATTTATTCCGCAGAACTCGCCTAATAAAATATTGGATAATTTATCCCGCAGAACTCGCTGATTTCCGCAGATTTTTTTTGAATAATTTTATGAAGCCTATATAGAGTCGCTTCTTTTCTATCAAAATTTATCCCGCAGAACTGGCTGATTTCCGCAGATTTTTTTTTGACTAATTTTATGATGCCTATATAAAGTCGCTTCTTTTCTGTCAAAATTTATCCTGCAGAACTCGCTGATTTCCGCAGATTTTTTTTGAATAATTTTATGATGCCTATATAGAGTCGCTTCTTTTCTGTCAAAATTTATCCCGCAGAACTCGCTGATTTGCGCAGATTTTTTTTTGACTAATTTTATGATGCCTATATAGAGTCGCTTCTTTTCTATCAAAATTTATTCCCGCAGAACTCGCTGATTTCCGCAGTTTTTTTTTGACTAATTTTATGATGCCTATATAGAGTCGCTTCTTTTCTGTCAAAATTTATCCTGCAGAACTGGCTGATTTCCGCAGATTTTTTTTGAATAATTTTATGATGCCTATATAGAGTCGCTTTTTTTCTGTCAAAATTTATTCCTGCAGAACTGGCTGATTTGCGCAGATTTTTTTTGACTAATTTTATGATGCTAATGCCTGCACGCTAATTCTTATCTTAATTATTTAATGAACATATACTTTCTTTGACATAAAATGCGCATCTGACTTTAAACTAAATAATAATACTTGAGTACTAGCTGTAGGTTTTTCTAAACTAATTATATTGTTTCCGATGTTTAGATTTAATGAACCACTTTGCAAACTTTTACCCATCATATCAAATAAATTATACGCTACAATTTTATTTTCTGTAGCATTAATTTGTAATGAAATGTTATTACTGTTATTCATTATTTGCAAAATTTCAAACGCTTGCGGAATTGTAAATTCTTCGGTGCTAGTTATAAATGCTGCTTTTACATTTACTTGTACAATAGCTTTGTCGCACTCGTTATATTCATTGCAAAGTTGGTATTCAAAAAAGTCTTCTCCTACAAAATTTTGAATAGGCGAATATGTAATATTACCATTAACAATAGTTGCCGAACCAAATAAAGGTTTAGCTGTAATTGTCAACGCTGTATTTACGTTTGTAGCTAAAGTATCGTTTGCAACTACATCAATAATTATAGCTTCATTTTCATTAGTAATAAAGTAATCGTTAAAGGCAATTAAGTTGGGCATATTATCATCTTCTACATTTAAATATACATTGGCGGTATCACAGTTATTGTGTGCATTACAAAGCTCATAAGTCAAAACATCTAAACCAGTAAAGCCATAGTTAGGTTTGTATAAAATGCTACCGTTAAGATTTTTTTCGCAATCACCATTTAATGTTTGTTTAATAATTTTTAGTTCATAATTAATGGTAAGTGGGTCATCATTTGCAACAACATCAAACAGAATAGATTTTTGTTCTGTTGTACTAAGTGCATCGTCTACAGCTATAGGTTTTAAGCAAGCATCATTTACATAATTTAAAATTTGTACCGTTTCTATATTGCCGCTCGTATCTGTTCCTGTAATTTTTAAAGTATCGGTAATACCAGTTGAGTTGTTTACATTGTATGTAAAACATTGTTCGTTAATAGTTGTTGTGGTTGCATTGTACATGCTGCTAATGCTTTCTATTGCAGTTGTTGACGAACAAAATTCCACACAAATTTCCATTGCAACAAAAGCAGGGGAACATATTTCACTAAACAAGTTGCAATTTTGCATTTCACCTTGTATATAGATATTGCCTGTTTCGCAACGCCCGCAATTATTACAAGCTCTGTAATTAATTACATCGTTACCTGTAAATGATGGGTTTGGCTTAAATTGTATTTCATTATCAATTAACATTACCTCACCTGTTGCATTTGCAATTGTACTTACTGAGGTAAGTTCTAGTTTGTTATAACAGCCTGCCGAAACAGTATCATTTAATAAGGGATTAATTAAGGCTACACCATTATTGTAGTTAAATGTGTTTTCATTAAATTTAATTTCATTATTGTTTACTAACAAATAATCGTGATTTAAAGTAGGTGTTACACAAGCAACATTTACAAAGTAAGTGGCCGTGCTACTCAATGATGGATTTCCATTATCGCATACCGTAACCGTAACTTCATCCATACCATTACTGCCAGGTAAAGGTTTATAAGTAAAACACATATTGTTTGCATTACCAATACTGCAATCAAATATAGTTGATATTTCGCAGATGTCTATATCATCATTATTTGAATCTGATGCATCAATACAAATGGTAGTTGATCTAACTGGTGCTCCACAATAAGCTTCGCTTGCATTTGCAATAATTGGAGCCCTGTTAATTTGATTACAATCTTTAATTTCAATATTTACATTAAAGTTTAAACAAATATCATTTTCATCTTTTGCCTCAATTCTAATAATATCAGTTGTATTATTTATAGAGTTAGATGCCTGATAAATAATACAGTTGTTAGAAATAATTACATTGTTTTCATTAGTTAGGCTACTGTAAGTGCTTATGTTTAAATTACCTGTTTCACAAAATTCTGGACAGATTAAAAGTTCTGCCCCTGGGGCAATACATTTATTTATTGTTGGGCAAATAGTAGGGCTTAAACAAGGATCTATAAGGGTTGACAATACAGTAAAGGAAGCAGAAGCTGTATTGTTATTAATGTTGTTATCTAAAGCATCACTACTTATAATTTTTACGGTATTGCTATGTTCACCATTTATAAAAGAATTTGTTTGTACAGATAAAGCAACAGCACTATTTGCTGGTAAATTATCTATAACCCATTGTCCGTTGGAAATGTTGAAAGAGCCCGATGTAGGGCTGTGACTTAAATAATTTATTGTATTTGGTAAAATTTCTTCAACCACAATGTTAGTTGCATCATTTGGCCCATAGTTAGATAAGATGATATTAAACTCAACTGTTTCACCAACATCTGCAATAGGCTTGTTGGCAGATTTAGTCAAGGATAAATCGGCAAACAAAGTACTTTCATTAACAAAAACAGATGCCGAAGCTCTATTGTTAAAAAGGTTATTGTCTACCTCTGTTGAACTGATAATGTTTACCACATTAACTAAAGTACCCAAAGCATTTGCTTGTACAACAATATCTAACTTAGCAGAAGTTTGCCCGTTCATTAAAGGTATATTCCAAAGTTTGCTATTGGGGTCAAACGAACCTTCCGAATCTGTATGTCTTACATAAGTTAAGCCATTTGGCAGTAGCTCTTCAATAGTAACATTGTGTGCTGCATTGCTGTTTATGTTCTCAATTATTGTTGAGAAAATTGCTTCTTCACCAATTTCTAAAACTTCATTACTTACAGATTTATTAACTCTTAAATCAATTTCAGCTGGCTCTGGATCTACAATTTCAATAACAGAAATTAAAGCAGTACTACTATTGTTTGAAACATTTACTTCGCTTTCGTTTACAGAAACAATGTTAGCCCTGTTTGTGAAATCACCTACTTGAGTTGTGATAACATTTAACGTTAACGAAGCTGTTTGGTTGGCCAAAAGTGCATCAATAATCCACATATTAGTTAATGCATTAAAACGGCCTATTGATGCGTTATGTATTTGATAAATTAAACTTGGTGGCAGCAATTCTTCTATTACAATATTTGTTGCAGTTGTATTACTAATATTTTTTACTTCTATATTAAATGTTACGGCTTCCCCTAAGTTAAGCACTTCTTCTAATGCTGTTTTAGTAATTGCAATATCAACGGTAGGCCTTATTACAACTATTTCTTCAACTGTAATAGCTACACTACTAGAGTTGTTTGCCAATTCAACATCAAGCGGCTTCGCTTGTATAATGTTAACCGTGTTGGTGAAGCTGCCTACTCCGTTTGCTAAAACGCTTAAGCTTAATTTTGCTTTTTCGTTAGCAGCTAAAGCATCTAAACTCCACATGTTATTTATGGCATTAAAACTACCTTTTGTTGCATTATGTGTTTGGTAAGATAGTGTTTCTGGCAACAATTCTTCTACTACAATATTTGTTGCAGTTGTGTTGCCATTGTTAATTATTTCAATATTGAAAGTAGCAATTTGACCAGAGAAAACGCTGTTGTTTACAACTGTTTTGTTAATACTTAAATCCGCTGTTGGTATGATGACAATTTCTTCTTCCTCAACTATTAAGATTGCGCTGCTACTATTGTTAGCAGTAATTGTATCAATTGGTTCAGATTTAGTAATGTTAGCCACATTTATTATTTCGCCTGCTAGGTTAGTTAGAACGGTTAAGCTTAAACTTGCTGTTTGGTTAGCGGCTAAAGTTTCTATTTCCCATAGGTTACTCATTGTATTAAAACTACCATTTGTAGAAGTATGTGTTTGGTAAGAAAGTGTTTCTGGCAATAATTCTTCTACTACAATATCTGTAGCAATTGTATTGCTATTGTTAATTATTTCAATATTGAAAGTAGCAATTTGACCAGAGAAAACGCTGTTGTTTACAACTGTTTTATTAATACTTAAATCCGCTGTTGGTATGATGACAATTTCTTCTTCCTCAACTATTAGGGTTGTACTACTACTATTGTTAATGGTAATAATGTCAATTGGTTCCGATTGAATAATATTAACCGTATTGATGAAGCTGCCTGCCTCGTTTGCCAAAATCGTTAAACTTAATGTTGCTCTTTGACCTGAAGCTAAAGCGTTAATATTCCACAGGTTATTTATGGCATTAAAACTACCTGTTGATGCGCTATGTGTTCTATACCTAAGTACTTGTGGTAACAATTCTTCTACAACAATGTTTGTTGCAGTTGTGTCGCTATTGTTTGTAACTTCAATACTAAAAGTTGTAGTTTCTCCAATTTCAATGTTGTCGTTTAGTACCGTTTTATTAATACTTAAATCTGCTGTTGGTATAATAACAATTTCTTCATCCTTTACTACTAAAGTTGTGCTGCTACTATTGTTAGCAGTAATTGTATCAGCTGGTTCAGACTTATTAATGTTAGCCACATTTATTATTTTGCCTGCTTGGTTAGCTAAAACAGTTAAGCTTAAAGTTGCTGTTTCATTAGCTGCTAAAGTCTCTAATTCCCAAAGGTTACTCATTATATTAAAACTACCAATTGTAGCGTTATGTGTTTGGTAAGAAAGTGTTTCTGGCAATAATTCTTCCACTACAATATCGCTTGCAGGTATGTTGCTATTGTTTGTAACTTCAATATCAAAAGCTACAGTTTGGCCTAAATCAATTGTATCGTTTTGTACGGTTTTATTTATGCTAAGATCAACAGTTGGCGTTAGCACAATTAGTTCCTCAATAGTTACATCAGCACTACTACTATTATTATCAACAATTGTGTCTAAAGGTTCTGCTTGCGAAATGTATACCGAATTTGTGAACGTACCAACCTGATTTGGCAAAACAGTAATGGTTAATGTTTCGGTTGCGGCAGCTGGTAAACTTTCAATTTCCCAATTGTTACTTTGCGTGTTAAAATCACCACGGCTAACTTGGTGATCAACATAAGTAAATGAAGATGGCAACAGTTCTTTAATAATTATATCGCTTGCAGGTATGTCGCTATTGTTTGTAACTTCAATATCAAAAGCTACAGTTTGGCCTAAATCAATTGTATCGTTTTGTACGGTTTTATTTATACTAAGATCTGCTATTGGCGTTTCTACAATTACTACTTCCTTAATAGTTACATCAGCGCTACTGCTATTATTACTTGCAATTGTGTCTAAAGGTTCTGCTTGCGAAATGTATACCGAGTTTGTAAACGTACCAACTTGATTTGGCAAAACATTAATTGTTAATGTTTCGGTTGCGGCAGCTGGTAAATTTCCGATTTCCCAATTGTTGCTTAGGGAGTAAAAATCACCTTTGCTTAGTTGATGTGAAATATAATTGAATGAAGGTGGCAACAGTTCTTCTATAATTATGTCGCTTGCAGTTATATCGCTATTGTTTGTAACTTCAATATCAAAAGCTACAGTTTGGCCTAAATCAATTGTATCGTTTTGTACTGTTTTATTTATGCTAAGATCAACAGTTGGCGTTAGCACAATTAGTTCCTCAATAGTTACATCAGCACTACTGCTATTATTATCAACAATTGTGTCTAAAGGTTCTGCCTGCGAAATGAATACCGAGTTTGTAAACGTACCAACCTGATTTGGCAAAACAGTAATGGTTAATGTTTCGGTTGCGGCAGCTGGTAAACTTTCAATTTCCCAATTGTTACTTTGCGTGTTAAATTCACCACGGCTAACTTGGTGATCAACATAAGTAAATGAAGATGGCAAGAGTTCTTTAATAATTATATTGCTTGCAGGTATGTTGCTATTGTTTGTAACTTCAATATTAAAAGCTACAGTTTGGCCTAAATCAATTGTATCGTTTTGTACGGTTTTATTTATACTAAGATCTGCTATTGGCGTTTCTACAATTATTACTTTTTTAATAGTTAACCCAGCGCTACTGCTATTATTACTTGCAATTGTGTCTAAAGGTTCTGCTTGCGAAATGAATACCGAGTTTGTAAACGTACCAACTTGATTTGGCAAAACAGTAATGGTTAATGTTTCGGTTGCGGCAGCTGGTAAATTTCCGATTTCCCAATTGTTGCTTAGGGAGTAAAAATCACCTTTGCTTAGTTGATGCGAAATATAATTGAATGAAGGTGGCAACAGTTCTTCTATAATTATATCGCTTGCAGGTATGTTGCTGTTGTTTGTAACTTCAATATCAAAAGCTACAGTTTGGCCTAAATCAATTGTATCGTTTTGTACTGTTTTGTTTATGCTAAGATCAACAGTTGGCGTTAACACAATTAGTTCCTCAATAGTTACATCAGCACTACTGCTATTATTATCAACAATTGTGTCTAAAGGTTCTGCCTGCGAAATGAATACCGAATTTGTGAACGTACCAACTTGATTTGGCAAAACATTAATTGTTAATGTTTCGGTTGCGGCAGCTGGTAAATTTCCAATTTCCCAATTGTTGCTTAGGGAGTAAAAATCACCTTTGCTTAGTTGATGCGAAATATAATTGAATGAAGGTGGCAACAGTTCTTCTATAATTATGTCTGTTGCAGTTATATCGCTATTGTTTGTAATTTCAATATCAAAAGCTACGGTTTGACCTAAATTAATTGTATCGTTTTGTACTGTTTTGTTAATGCTTAAATCAACAGTTGGCGTTAGCACAATTAGTTCCTCAATAGTTACATTAGCACTACTGCTATTATTATCAACAATCGTGTCCATAGGTTCTGCTTGCGAAATGAATACCGAATTTGTGAACGTACCAACTTGATTTGGCAAAACATTAATTGTTAATGTTTCGGTTGCGGCAGCTGGTAAATTTCCAATTTCCCAATTGTTGCTTAGGGAGTAAAAATCACCTTTGCTTAGTTGATGCGAAATATAATTGAATGAAGGTGGCAACAGTTCTTCTATAATTATGTCTGTTGCAGTTATATCGCTATTGTTTGTAATTTCAATATCAAAAGCTACGGTTTGACCTAAATTAATTGTATCGTTTTGTACTGTTTTGTTAATGCTTAAATCAACAGTTGGCGTTAGCACAATTAGTTCCTCAATAGTTACATTAGCACTACTGCTATTATTATCAACAATCGTGTCCATAGGTTCTGCTTGCGAAATGAATACCGAATTTGTAAACGTACCAACCTGATTTGGCAAAACAGTAATGGTTAATGTTTCGGTTGCGGCAGCTGGTAAACTTTCAATTTCCCAATTGTTGCTTAGGGAGTAAAAATCACCTTTGCTTAGTTGATGTGAAATATAATTGAATGAAGGTGGCAACAGTTCTTCTATAATTATGTCGCTTGCAGGTATGTCGCTATTGTTTGTAATTTCAATATCAAAAGCTACGGTTTCGCCTAAATCAATTGTATAGTTTTGTACGGTTTTGTTTATGCTAAGATCAACAGTTGGCGTTAGCACAATTAGTTCCTCAATAGTTACATCAGCACTACTGCTATTATTATCAACAATTGTGTCTAAAGGTTCTGCTTGCGAAATGTATACCGAGTTTGTGAACGTACCAACTTGATTTGGCAAAACAGTAATGGTTAATGTTTCGGTTGCGGCAGCTGGTAAATTTCCGATTTCCCAATTGTTGCTTAGGGAGTAAAAATCACCTTTGCTTAGTTGATGCGAAATATAATTGAATGAAGGTGGCAACAATTCTTCTATAATTATATCTGTTGCAGGTATGTCGCTATTGTTTGTAACTTCAATATCAAAAGCTACGGTTTGGCCTAAATCAATTGAATCGTTTTGTACGGTTTTGTTTATGCTTAGATCTGCTACTAAAGCTGGTATTTCTAATACTGTAACATTAGCCATAGCACTATTATTAAAAGTTAAAGTATCTGCCGGCTCAGTTTCAATTATATTAACGGTGTTGGTAAAGCTACCCGCATTGTTAGCTTCAATACTTAATGTTAATGTTTCAGATCTGCCAGATCTAACTGAATTTAAAAACCACAAATTAGTTAATGCATTAAAATTTCCAGAGCTTACGTTATGGTTTTGGTAGTTAAATGAAGTTGGCAATAATTCTTCTACTGTAACATTGTTTACATCTAAATTACTATTGTTAGTTAAAACAATATTGAAGTCTATCATTTCATTTTGTAAAATGGTATCTACAGAAACTGTTTTTTCAATACTTAAATCTGCTATTGGTTTAGTAACATAAATAATAGCTGATGAAGTATTGTTACCTTCAAATTCATCAGGTTGATCAGTTTCTAAAATTGTTGCTGTATTTGTGAAATTACCACTTTCATTTAATACTAAACTTAGGTAAAGTGTATCAATGTTCTGAGGCGCTAAGGCATCTAAAAACCATTTGTTGGTATAATTATTATAACTGCCAGCACTACTTGAATAATTAATTACAGACGATCCTGATGGTAAAATTTCTTCAATAACAATACCTGTTGCTAACGAATTACCAATATTGTTTATTAAAATTTCAAAACTGGCGGCTGTCCCAAAACTTACAGTATCTTCAATTACAATTTTGTTTATTTCAAGATCTATTGTTGGTTCACCTATTGTTATAGTTGCCTGGCTTTCGTTGTTAAAAATATTAGTCTCTTTTTCGTCAACAGCAGAAATAATACAATTATTAATATATGTTCCAATAAAATCACTTTCTACTTGTATGGTTAAGTCTGCACTCTCTTGAGGTGCTAAACTATCAATAAGCCATTGGCTGTCAAATTGATTATAAACACCATTATTAGTAAAGTGGCCAGTATAATCTAATTTATTGGGTAAAATTTCATTTACAATAATATTATGAGCAGTATTAATTAAACTATTATTAGTTACAGTAATTAAAAATTCACCTGTTTCATTTTCAGCTATTTTTGGGGTAATAGCTTGTTTGTCAATTGTTAAATCTACCTCAGTAAATTTAGTGAAGGTTGCCGGAGTAGGATCGTCAAAAGTATTGTTGTTAAACACGCCATCAGAGGCATCTTGTACTGTAATATTTTGCAAACTTGTTGCCTGGCCAAAAACTTGATTTTCAATAGCTAAGGTATTTGGATACGGGCCTGCATTAATTGTAATTTCTAAACGGGCAGTTTCATTGGCTTGTAAGCTATTATTACCCGAAAGTAAGTTTACATTTTCGAACCCATTAAAACTATTATTTACAGTTAGGTTAGTAGAAAAATAATTAATAACAATATTATTAATTGGTGTGAAGGCACTCAAATCATCTTGCAATTGAACATTATTTAAAACAACGTTACCTGTATTTTTAATTATAATTGCATAGGTTGTTGTAAAGCTTCCATTATTGTTTACCACAGGTTTACCAACTAAATTTTTTGTTATGGATAAATTTGGATCGGGAATTGCTAATGGTGTTGGCGTAGGTAAGTTTTCAGTATCTGAAGTGCCCAATGTAAAACCAGAAAAATCTTGAACTATTTGACCAGAAGGCGAAGTAGCTAAAATTGTTGCACTATTAAATAATGTATCAATATTGTTGTTGTGCGGACCAATGTTTAATTGCAAGTTAAATGAGGCTAATTCTCCTGGTAGTAAATTATTTAAACCACTTAGTAAATTAATATCGGCAATGCCATTATAATTTGAATTAGGCGAAATGTTGGCCGATGTAAATAAAACCTGAGCACTATTTACAGGTTGAAAAGCTAATAAGTCATCAATAACTTTTACTTCGTTTAGTGCAGTATTGCCAGTATTTTGTAACACAAAGTTGTACGATATGTTGTAACTACCATCTCCTTGTAATTTTGGTAATTCATTTAATCTTTTAGCTAATAAAATTTCACTTTTTGGAGGTTCTATTGGGGTTTCTATAGACGATCTTTCGGTAACTATTGTGCCATTTGGAGATAATGCAAATACATTAACCACATTATTAAGATTTTTGTCTAAGTTATCATAAGGCCCAACATTTATAAACAATTGTATTTTTCCTATTTCTCCAGGTAAAAATTTATCTGAACCAAATAACATGTTGGTATTACTTAAACCGTTATAAGCAAAATTTTGAGATAAATTAGGAGTAGCATTTACTATCTGAGCATTATTAAGTGGTAAATAGTTTGATAAATCATCTATCATTTGAATATTCTCAACTTCTACATTACCAATATTTTGTACATCAATATTAAACAATAAATCGAAAGTACCATCTGCAAATTGAAGTGGTGGTGTATCTAAACTTTTGCTAATGAAAATTTTTGGTGCTTCTGCCTTATATGTACTTTCGGCAGATGCAATATCTTCTACGTTAATGCCAAGAGGATCAAAAGCTTGAGCAATAATAGTATTAGTAATGCTTACTGGAGGAGGATTGTAAGGCCCAGCATTAAATGCAATGGCTACTGATGCTTGCTCACCCGGCATTAATGCATCTAAACCAGTTAATAAATTTTTACTGGTAATGCCATCAAAAATTGGGTTTGGCGAAAGGTTTGCAGATGGACTAATAATGTTTACCTCGTTTAACGGGCCGTATTGTGTAAGATCTTCAATAAGCTGTAAACTGCTTACAGCAACAGCACCGGTATTGGCTAAATTGATAAAAAACATTTGATCGTACGTACCATCATCATTTAAAGTTGGTGGCTTAACCAAAAGTTTATCTACATTAATAGCCGCATCAAAAATTTCAAAAGAAGTTGATTCTTGTGTGCTTTTAAATAGTTTTTTATTGCTTGGATCTTCGCCCGAAACTATTGCGGTGTTTACAATATCAATATTATTATTGTTAAAAGGTCCGGCATTAATGGTTAGCTTAAACGCACCAATTTGTGATGAACCCAATACATCTATACCTGCAAGTGTATTTATGTTAAACAAACCATCATAAGAGGGATTTAATGAAAGATTTGCAGTAGGGGATGATAATAAAACACTATTAACTGGTGCAAAAGAAGTTAAATCATCTTGCACTTGAAGGTTAGAAATTTCAACTGGCCCTATGTTTCCAACATTTATTAAATAAGAAAATGTATAAGAACCATCATTTTGCAATAAAGGGCGATCAATTAAGGTTTTGCTAATTGCCAACTCCGGATCTGAAATGTTAAATGGAGTAGAAGCCGATGCCTCAGAGGTTAATATTGTGGATATTGGATCAAGCCCACTTGCAGTAACTATGTTTTCTAAATTTTCTGGTGTTGTAGTATAGGGACCTACTACAATATTTAAATTAAGAATGCCTATTTCGCCTGGTTCTAAACTATTATTTGGTAAAAGTAAATTTGGATCAGTAATACCGTTATAATTGCTATTGGCAAATAAAGTAAAAGATGGTAAGGCTACAGAAGTACTAACTATTGGTGCAAAATTACTTAAATCATCAATAAGCTGAACATTATCTATTACAGTATTTCCTCTGTTTTCTACACTAACTAAATAATTAATACTGTAGGTGCCGTTATTGTTAATAACCGGGCCGCCAAAAAGTCGTTTTTGAACCAATAATTCAGGTTGGTAAATCTCTAAATTTGCAATTGCAGTATCTGCATCTTCAACTGCTATATCGTTAGATGAAGTTGCATTTGCAAAAATAATGTTCAATAAACTGTCAGGGTTATTTCCAAATGGCCCAGCATTTAATTCAATATTAAAGGTACCGCTTTGGTTTGATAATAATACGTTGTTGCCTAACAAAATGTTAGTTTTGTTTATTCCATCATAAGCTAAGTTTAATGTTAAATTGGACGATGCATTAGATACCGCTAAATTATTTATTGGTGCAAAATTATTTAAGTTATCAACTATTTGTAAATCGTTTAATTGTATTACTCCTGCATTACTAACCTGTACTAAAAAATTAAAATTATATGTACCATCTTTATTTAATATTGGGTCGGTGGCTAAAGTTTTTGTAACACTAACTAAAGGTTCAAGAAAATCAATTGGCGTATCAATAAAATCAGAAGCAATTGACTCTTGCCCATTAGGTAAAATAGCAGTTGCAGTTGCTGTGTTTTTTAGGTTTGGTAATGATGTGCTAAACGGGCCAACGTTAACTTCTAAATCTATAGAACTATTTTCTCCGGGTACTAAAGCGCTATTTCCGGTTAAGAGTAGAATATTATTTACACCATCGTATGAACCATTAGGTGATATGTTAGAAGATATATTTTTAAAATTTATATCATTAATTGGCGAGTAATCAAACAAATCATCACTTATTTGAAGATTGCTTAAACTAATATTACCATTATTTGTTACCGAAATTCTAAATGTAATATCGTAGGTACCATCTTCATTATCAGTTGGGCCTGCTACTATAAATTTGTTTATGTTTAAGTTTGAACTTATTTCACCAAAACTTGCGGTTGCCCCATCTTCCTTAAAAATCTGAACATCATTTTCATCTATACCAGTAGCAACAGCGTAATTGGTAATTTGATTGACGTTATTTGTAAAAGGACCTACATTTAAAAATAAATCTAAACTTCCAGATTGACCTACTAGTAGCGTATTACTGCCTGTTAATAAATTTACATTAAATAAGCCATCATAAACAGAATTTGGAGATAAATTTGAAGAAGAGTTAGCTAAAATAATGTTGTTTATTGGCGCAAAATTTGTTAATGCATCTAATATCTGAACATCAGAAAGTGGTACAAAACCATCATTTTCTACTAATAAGTTAAAACTTAAATCATACGTTCCATTTTGATTTAAAATAGGTGCAGTTTTTATAGTTTTACTAATATTTAAACTTGAAAGGCCTGGTGCAAGATCTAAAGGAGTAGGTTCGTTGTTGTTTAATGGGCCATTATCATCTGGATCAATGTTATTACCATTTTGTGATCCGTCGGAAATTATACTGCCATCAGAGTCAATTGCAGATATAAATGCTTGATTTAAATAAGTGCCGCCAGGTTGTGGCACAATACCAACATTTGCCTCTAATCTAATTGAAGCCGTTTCGCCAGGCTGAAAGCTATCTGTTCCAGTTAAAAGGTTATTGTCAGACACACCATCGAAATCAGGATTGAGACTAAGGTTATTAGTAGCACCAGTTAAAACTACGTTGTTTATTGGTACAACTGGTGGGCCGGCAAATGCGGCTGACAGGTTATCTATAATTTGAACATTACTAACAATAACAGGTCCCGTGTTTTCCAAAATAATTTTGTAAACAACATCATAAGTTCCATCCGCTAAAATTGAAGAAGCGGTTATTAGTTCTTTTGCAATACCTACTTGGCCTGTAGGCGGTGCAGTAGATATTGGTGTAGGTTCAAAATTGTCAGCAGAACCATCATTTTCAGGGTCGGGGTCTAAACCATTAGTTGAAGTATCTATTAACAATACTAAAGAAGGATCGTAGCCAGAAGCAACAGCAGTATTATAAAATGTAGTGCTGGTATTTTGGGGAAGTGGCCCAAAGTTTACCTCTAAATCAACAAAACCATTTTCTCCCGGAATTAAAATATCATTACCCAAAAGTAAATTTATATCGGAAGTGCCATCAAAATCTGTATTTCCAGAAATATTATTTGAAGTATTAAAAATATTTACTACATTAAAATTTGGTGTGGGCGCAATAGAAAATGTGTTTAACAAATCATCGGTAATTTGCAAGTCATTAATTGATACGTTACCAGAATTTTCAATAAAAAATCTTAACAAAATATTGAAAGTACCATTTGGTAAAAGCTCTGGGCTACTTATAAGCGCTTTTGACAAGCCTAATTCTGGAAACGGCGGTTCGTAACTTGTAATAGCTGAACTACTTTCTTGCAAATCATTGCCAGATAGGTCTTTCGCTGTTACAATAGCAGTATTTTCTGTATTGTATAAACTGTTACCATAAGGGCCACTATTTATCGTAATTTGTAAAAAAGCAGTTTCAGTACTTGACAACAGATCGGAACCAGTAAGCAAATTAATATCTGATAAACCATCGTAAGTAACGTTATTAGTAAAATTAGCCGAAACATTTGAAACGGCAACAGCATTTAGTGGAGCTAAAATATTTAAATTGTCAGAAAGCTGAATATCAGCTAAATCGGTATTGCCCACATTAGTAACTTTAATTAAATAAACTGTTTCGTAAGTACCATTACTTTGTAAAACAGGGCCATCTAAAATGGTTTTATCAATTATAATGGCTGGGTTTACAATAGGTAAAATGGTATTTACGGTGCTGGTATCTGCAATTATATTAGCTCCAGGATCTATTCCATTTACTACTGCACTATTTGTTAAATTTGATGTAGCATTTGAAAAAGGGCCAACATTTAAATTAAGTTGTACACTACCAGTTTCGCCAGGTATTAAGGTGCTGTTAGCTATTAATAAACTTTGATTATTAATGCCATCAAAATTAGCATTGTTTGAAAAATTTGCAGAGGTATTAGAAAGGTTTACATTGTTAACTGGTGCAAACCCAGATAAATCATCAAAAATTTGAATATTACTCAAATTGGCATTTCCGTTATTAGAAACCTCAATACTGTAACTTAGGTCAAAACTACCATTGTTTTTTAGTACAGGCTCTCCAATATTGTTTTTCGTTATTGTAATGGCAGGTTCTTGCTCTGGCAAAACTACTGGTGCAGTTGCAATTTCAGTTATTTCATTACCGGCAGGGTCTTTAGCAGTAACTTCAATTTGATTGGCAATGTTTGTTGGGGTAAAACTATATGGACCAACATTTACTACTATATCAAAAATAGCAGTTTCGGCAGGCATTAAATTGTCGTTACCTAATAAAGTATTTAAATTAGAAACTCCATTATAAGATGAGTTCGGCGATATATTAGAGGAGGTGTTGACTACACTTGTGCTATTTACTGGCGTGAAAATGTTTAACTCATCTGCAACCTGTAAGTTATTCAAATCTACATTACCTGTATTTGTTAATCTTATATTAAACTCCAAATCTACTGTTCCATCCGCATTTAGTGTAGGGTTATTTAAAAGTGTTTTTTGCACATTTAAACTTGCTTGTAATGTAGAAAAATAGGTTTCAACGGCATCTGCATTTTTTATAATTTCATTACTTGGGTTGATGCCAAATACTGTGCTTTCATTTACTATAAAATCTGGAGTAGCGTTTGTTGAATAAGGGCCAACATTAATCATAATTTCAAAGCTTCCTAACTCATTGGGTGCTAAATTATCAAAACCTAATAAAACATCTAAATCTGAAATACCATTGTAAGATGCATTTGGAGATATGTTTGCAGATGTGTTACTTATTACAACACTATTTACTGGTGAAAAGGCATTTAAATCATCTATAACCTGAATTGTATTTAAATTTACAGTTCCGGTATTATTAATTTCAAAACTATATTTTATATCGTAAGAACCATTTGCCAATAAGCTTGGGGTGGCAGCTAAGTTTTTATCTATAATAATAGTTGATATAACTGGTTCTAAGGGAACGGCTATGTTGTTTGAGCTATTTATAATATTATTATTAGGATCGAGTGCAGAGGCTGAAGCTGTATTGTCAAATAAATTTGTGTTAGTAGCACTATTGTAAGGGCCAACGTTTACAATTAACTCAAGGGATGCATTTTGCCCACTTTCTAATAGGTCGTTTCCACTAAGTATTGTAGTGTTTATTAACCCATCGTATAAGGGGTTAATATTAATATTTGAGGAAGGATTATTAATTGCAGCAGAATTAATCGGACTAAAATTATTTAAGTCATCAATTAGTTGAAGATTGCTTAGGGTAACATTACCACTATTGTTCAGTTCAATAAAAAATTCTAAATCGTAAGTACCATTATTATTGGCGGTGCTATTACCATTAAAATTTTTGATTACGGTTAAATCTGTATTTGGTGTTGGCAAATCAGTAGTTTCTGAATCTGTTGAGGTAATGAGTTCATCTAAAGGATCAATGGCGCTTGCATCTATAGTATTTAATAAAGTACCTGCTGCAGGAATTTGAGCATAAGGCCCTGCATTAATTGATAAACTAAAATTACCACTTTCACCTGGAAGTAAGTTGTCAAAACCTCTTAGTGTGCTTAAATCATTTATTCCATTAAAATTTGCGTTTAAAGAAATATTTGCAGATGCGCTATTTGTGGTAACTGCATTTATAGGTGTGTAATTTGAAAGATCGTCTGTTATTTGTAAATCAGTTAAAATAACATTACCGGTATTTTCAATTGAAATCAAAAAATCTATATCATAAGTTCCATTTGTATTTAGCGTTGGCGGGCTGGTTAATTTTTTTTGAGTATTTAGTTTTGAATCAGCAGCAGGCAATAGGCTATTAATATTTGCACTTTCCAAAATTTGCACTCCATTTGGGTTTTCGGCAGAAGCTATTGCAGTATTTTGAACATTTGCAATTGAAGCAGGCATAGGCCCAAAATTAATATTAAGATTGAGGGTGGCTGTTTCGTCTGGTACTAATACATTATTTCCTATTAAAGTATTAACATCTGTAACACCATTGTAAGAACCATTAGAAGATATACTGGCAGAAGTATTAGTTATACTTGCGGTGTTAAGTGGTAAAAATGAACTTAAATCATCTTTAATTTGAACATTATTTAAGTTAACACTTCCCGTATTGGTTATTTTAATTAAGTAGGTTGCATCATAAGTACCATCACTATTTAGTGTAGGCCCATCAAGCAAAGTTTTATCAATTGACAAACTACTATTTGCAGCTGGCAAATTAATTGGCTCACTATCTGTATTGTTAACTGCTGTGCCATTTGGAGAAAGGCTACTTACATTAGCAACATTATTTAAATTGACTGGTAGAGTAACAAAAGGCCCAACATTAACAGTAACATCAAATTTGCCTACTTCGCCTGGCAATAAAAAATCGAAACCAGTAAGTGTATTATTATTTGTAATGCCATTAAAATTACTGTTTGGTGAAATATTGGCAGAAGCACTTGTAACAACTGTTTGATTAACTGGAGCTATATTATTTAAGTTATCGGTTACTTGTATGTCGGTTAAGGTAACCTCGCCTGTATTAGTTAGTTCTATTCTATAAACTATATCGTAAGTACCATTATTATTTAATGTAGGCCCATTTAGGGTAAATTTATCAATAAACATTAATGCAACAGGCTCTTCAATTGTTACTATTTCATCATCATTATCTGTTATTTGTTCATTTGCATTTGTTAAGGCAGTTATTTCTGCAATATTGGTAAACATTTGCTGCCCGTTATATGGCCCCACATTTGCATTAATAATAAAACTTCCGCTTTCACCTGGTTGAAAATCATCAACACCTTGTAAGGCATTAATGTTTAAAATTCCATCGTAAATGCCATTAGGTGAAATGTTAGATGACGGATTGGTTATAATAGCACTATTAACTGCACTTAGGTTATTAAAATCGTCTGTAACCTGAATATTGTTTAGAATTATATTTCCAGTATTTTCTATATCAATTTTAAAAAATAAATCGAAGGTACCATCATCGTTAGCAATTGGTGTATTAACCAATGTTTTTACAATATTCACACCAGGATTTGATGCAACAAAAAAAGCATCGGCAGCACTCACATTTTTTAATGTGTCGCCAAACAGCGTTAATATTTCAGCCTCTACCGTATTGGTTGTAATATTTTGAAATGGATTATAAGGGCCACTATTTACATCTAAAAATAAAACAACATTTTCAGCAGGGACTAAAACACTACTATTAAGCAGTAAATTGTTATCAGTAACCCCATTATAGCTACTATTTGGTGTTATATTACTTGAAAAATTAAATATATTGGTGCTGTTTATTGGTGTAAATTGTGCTAAGTTGTCTATTAACTGCAAACTGTTTAAGTTAACATTACCAGTATTGTTAATTTCTATCCTAAATGAATAATCATAGGTGCCATCTACATTTAAAACGGGGTTTTTAAATAAGGTTTTAGAAACTTCATAATCACTAACAATAGCTGTAAAAGGCACATTTACAGTAGAGGTGTTATTAGTTAAGATTCCATTTGGAGAAATGCCTGCTGCTTCTGCTTGATTTTGTAACGTAGTAAAATTATTAAGGCCAATATTAATTTTTATTTGAAAGCTACCTGTTTCTGAAGGAGATAAAATGTCTGAACCAGTAAGTACATCAACATCAGTAAGGCCATTAAAATTTGAGTTTAAGCTAAAATTTGGTGTACTACTTCCAAAGCTTATATTATTGATAGGCGCAAAGGCATTTAAATTATCTAATACTTGTAGGTTTAATAAATTAACATTACCAGTATTCTCAACAAAAAAATCAAAAGTTATATCATAAGTTCCATCATTATTTAAAGTTGGGCCGCTGCTTATACTTTTTGTAATATCAATACTTTCAATAACTTCTGGAAAAACGGTTTCTACAGCACTACTGCTATTTGTGGCACTTCCATCAGGAGCATTTGAAGTAACGTCTGCTATATTTAAAATATTTGAAAAGCTATTGTCTGGTCCAATATTTATACTAAGTTGAAATTGTGCAGTTTCTATTGGATTTAACGAATCGTTACCTGTTAATAAATTAGTATCTAAAAGCCCGTCGAAAGCAGTATTGTAAGATATATTTGGTGAGTTAGAGACAAAATTTATCGTATTTATAGAAGCAAATGAGGTTAGCAAATCATTAACTTGAAGATTTGTGAGATTTACATTTCCGGTATTCTGTAAAAAAAAATCGAAAGTAATATTATAGGTCGCATCTGCATTTAAAGTTGGCCCATCACTTATCGTTTTTGCAATGTTTATTATTGGTTCGTATATTGGAAAGTTAACCGGCACAGAACTGCTTCCACTAACTATTGTTCCATCAGGCGCAGTTCCATTAGCATCGGCCTGGTTGTTTATAGCTGTAAAACTACTGCCAGGGCCAACATTAAGTATAAGTTGAAAATTGCCAGTTTCAGCTGGAGCAAATATATCTGTACCAGCGAGTAAGTTAATATCGGCTGCTCCATCAAAAGCATTGTTTAAAGTAATGTTTGGCGTGCTTGTGCCAAAGGTGATATTATTAACCGGAGCAAACGCAGTTAAAACATCTATTACTTGCAAATTTGTTAGCGTAACACCGCCTGCATTTTCTACTTCAAAATCGAAAGTAATATCATAAGTTCCATCAGTATTTAAAGTAGGTCCATTGTTTATTGTTTTTGTAATGTCAATTGTAGGTGAAGGTATTGGAAAGTTAACCGGCACAGAACTGCTTCCACTAACAATTGTTCCATCAGGTGCAGTTCCATTAGCATCAGCTTGGTTGTTTATAGCTGTAAAACTACTGCCAGGGCCAACATTAAGTATAAGTTGAAAATTGCCAGTTTCAGCTGGAGCAAATATATCTGTACCAGCGAGTAAGTTAATATCGGCTGCTCCATCAAAAGCATTGTTTAAAGTAATGTTTGGCGTGCTTGTGCCAAAGGTGATATTATTAACCGGAGCAAACGCAGTTAAAACATCTATTACTTGCAAATTTGTTAGCGTAACACCGCCTGCATTTTCTATCTCAAAATTAAATGTAAGATCATAAGTTCCATTTGTATTCAAAGTAGCTCCATTGCTTAATGTTTTTGAAATTATCAATTCTGGAATGTTATATGTATCTTTATTTAAATCACTTGCATTAACAGTTGCAAATGAAAATAAAATACCAATTAGCATAATAAAAGTTGTTTGTAATGCCAGCTTGATAGAGATAAATATGTTAATATTACTCATTGAAATATTTTTATTAAAAAAAACGGATTTAGAAAACACATTTGAGTCAATTTGTATTTTACGTTTGTTAAGCATATATAGTTACTCTAGCAATGTTGATATTTAAAAATAGTAATGAAACAATAGACAATGTTTTTTTATCTATTCCCAAATATTGATCTAAATAAACCGTTAATTAATAAATGCATTTAAATAAAAATTAATGAAAAAAAATCTCCTACTCTTTTTTACACTAACTGCAGTAATTGTGCATACTTACGCTACACACAATAGAGCTGGAGAGATTGCCTATGTGCATAAGCCAGATGATGATAACCAATACCGGTATGAAATAATTATAACTACTTATACTAAACAAAGCAGTATAAATGCCGATAGAGATAGCCTTACTATAAATTGGGGAGATAATTCCTCAACCGTATTAGCAAGAAATAATGGACCATTTGTAGATGGAAATTTTGATGGAGAAACAATTGGTAACGACATAAAAAAGAATATTTACAGCGGTATACACAATTACCCGGGTCCTGGAGAATACTTACTTTGGATGCAGGATTTAAATAGGGTAGATAGCATTGTAAATATTAATTATGGAAACTCTATAAACGAACCTTTTTATATTGAAAATACACTAAAAATTTTAGACCCGCAGTTTTATAGTTTTAATAATAGTCCACAACTATTGCAACCTCCAATTGATTTTGCTGGTCTTGGTGTTCCCTACATTCATAATCCAAATGCCTTTGATGTGGATGGGGATAGTCTTCATTTCGAATTAATTATTCCCGAAGTAGCTACGGATGAGTCCGTATCTAACTATGTTTTTCCTAATGGTGTTGTACCCGGGCCAAATAATAATTATTATGTAGATCCCGCAACTGGTGAATTTATTTGGAATGCACCACAACAAACTGGTATATATAATATTGCTATTCGTATTAGCGAGTTTAGAGATGGCTTGTGTATTGGTATAATGCGACGAGATATGCAAATAATTGTAGTAGAAACAGATAATTTACCTCCTGAATTATCTGCTTTAAATGATACCTGTATTATAGCTAATAACACAATTGAAATTGAAATAGAAGCTACAGACAATGAAGATCCGGAAATTATAGTTGGTGGCTTTGGAGGCCCGTTTGAATTAGAAGATTCCCCTGCCGTACTAACTATAAACTCAATGGAAAACGGAATTACCCAGGCTACTTTTAACTGGGAGACCAACTGCGATCACATTTTAAACCAACCGTATACCATTGTAATTAAAGCAGAAGACAATGCACCAAGTGATCCTTCGCATATCCCGTTAGCAGATTTATCAACCTGGTTAATAACTGTAGTGCCGCCTTCTCCGCAAAATTTAGCTTACGAAATAATAAATAAAAGCGATGTGCTTTTAACCTGGGAAGAACCTTATGCCTGTTTTGATACCAATAAGTTTAATGGGTTTTCTATATGGAGAGGGCAAGGCTGCGATACTACTATTACAGAAATTTGTGATATTGATGATGGGCTTAATGGCTACGCAAAAATTGCAGGCAATATTTTAGATTATATGTTTTTAGATGAAACTGCTCTAAAAGGCGTATCTTATACTTATAAAGTGATTGCTGAGTTTGCAGAGCTTTCTTTAGGAGGTTTTCCATTAAATGTTATTTTAAGTGTACCTTCAAATGGTGCTTGTGTGTTTTTACCTAGTGATGTGCCTGTAATTACTAACGTTAGCATTACTGCAACTGATATGGAAAATGGAGTTGTTTATTTGGCTTGGTCAAAACCAGATGCCGAAGCTTTAGATACTATTTTCAATAATCCTCCATATACATACAAAATTTTTAGGTCGGATGGTATTGGTACAAACAATTTTAACTTGATTTTAGAAACTACACCTGCTAACTCATTTGAAGAAGCCAATGATACCATTTTTTTAGATGAGCAGCTAAACACTTTAACTAAAGCTTACAATTACAAAATTGGTTTTTGTTCGGCTGGCGATTTAGTAGGTGATTCTAATACTGCATCTTCCGTTTTTTTAAATACCTCACCAGGTAGTACAGTTATAAATTTAAATTGGAGTTTTGAAGTGCCTTGGACTAATAATGAATATACTATTTTTAGAGCTGAAAATGGCGCTTCAGTTTTCGACTCTATTACCACTATTACCAAAAATAGTTTTGTAGATGAAGGGTTGATAAATGGAGTTGAGTATTGTTATTACATAAAAGCAAATGGTACTTACGAAACCCTTGGCTTCATAGATCCACTAATAAACCTGTCGCAAACAAATTGCGAAATTCCTGTTGATGCAACGCCACCTTGTAGCCCTCAGTTAACAGTAACCAATGATTGTGGTTTAGATTTGGCAGTTTGGGAAGCAGATAACTTTAGAAACGATTTAAGCTGGCAAGCTTGCACAGAACCAGATTTACAAGCATATAACATATATTTTGCAACAGATACAGCAGCAAGTTTTATTTTAATTGAAACTTTAAATGACTTATCGGTCAATGAATTTCAACATTTTATTGAAGGAAATATAGCTGGTTGCTATTCAGTTACTGCAATTGATTCTTTTAAAAACGAAAGTTTGCAAAACAACATTGTTTGTATAGAAAATTGTTTAAATTTTGAATTGCCGAATACTTTTACTCCAAATGGAGATGGTCAAAACGATTTTTTTACAGCTATTAACAACAGATTTGTACAACGCATCAACTTAAAAATATATAACCGCTGGGGAAATTTGGTATTTGAAACACAATCACCAGATTTTGAATGGGACGGCACTAACATTGCTAATAATAAGCAATTGGCAGATGGGGTTTATTTTTATACTTGCGATGTATTCCAAAATACTACTCAAAATACTGAGTTGCTAACCTTTAGCCTCGACGGATTTATTCATTTAATAAAAAAAACTAACTAAATTGTTTACAGGTATAATAGAATGTATTGGCGAAGTAGAAGCTGTTACAAAAGAAAAATCTAATATCCACTATAAAATTAAGTCAGCAATTGCAAATGAGCTTAAAATTGACCAAAGTGTGGCACATAACGGAGTATGCCTAACTGTTGTGGATTGCGATGCTACATCTCATACCGTAACAGCAATTAGTGAAACTTTAAAACGTTCAAATCTTACAAGCCTAAAAGTTGGAGATTTTGTAAATTTAGAGCGTTGTTTAAAAATAGATAGTCGTTTAGATGGGCATTTTGTTCAAGGCCATGTAGATACTACTGCTACTTGTATTAAAATTTTTCAAGAAGGTGGTAGCTGGGAATTCTATTTTAAAATAGATGAAGCAAGTTCTGAAATACTTATAAATAAAGGCTCAATAACTATAAATGGAGTTAGTTTAACCCTTGTAAATGACGATCTTAAAAACTTTAGTGTGGCCATTATACCATACACTTTTAAAAATACTGTATTTAAATTTTTAAAAGAAAATGATAGCGTTAATATTGAGTTTGATATAATAGGAAAATACATTTCAAAACTCTTTTATTCTACTCAAAACAATTCTAATTCTTGAATATTTATAAAATATGCTTTATCATTGCTTTGTATTTTAAAATGAACACAATATCAGTTGATTAAAAAGCGGAAGAGATTATGACAATGTTAAGCACTAAAACTTACCAAAATGCTGAAAAAAACCACGAACCACTTGAAATAATTTATCAAGATAAATATTTAGTTGGTATTAATAAACCACATAATTTGATGGTTCATCCTTCTGACAGAAGCGATGAAGACAGGCCAACTGCAATGTATTTATTAAAAGAACAGTTAAATAAATGGATATACGTTACTCATAGGTTAGATAGTAAAACTTCGGGAGCCTTATTGTTTGCTGTAGACTCTAAGGTTCAAAAAATAATAAATTCTCAATTTGAAAATAGGCTAAATAAAAAAATATATTATGCTATAGTTAGAGGTTATACTGATGATAAAGGAACTATTGATTATGAATTAACCAACACAAAAGGCAAAACTCAAAGCGCAATTACACATTACAAAACTATCTCACATACCGAATTAGATTTACCTTTTGGAGATCACGAAACTTCTAGGTATTCATTAGTAGAAGTTATGCCCGAAACAGGAAGATACCATCAAATACGTAAACACTTTGCTCATATAGATCACCCGATAATAGGCGATCGTCCACATGGTTGTAACAAACAAAACAAATTGTTTAAAACTCACTTTAATTCAAATGATATGTTTTTGCACGCTAGTTCTCTAACCTTTAAGCATCCTCGCTTAGAAGAAGAAGTATGCATTAAAGCAAATTTCCAACCAGAGTTTAGTAAAATGCTTAAAATTTTACAGTTTACTAATATAGAAGCGTTAATAGCAGATCAATAAAATTTATATTTTTAAACAAACTGTAAATTACATTGCAATACTACCTGGTGTGCGCATTAATCTGTTCCATCTTATCTTACTAAAACCGTTTTTAAACTTATCCAGCGAAAGCCAAATTAAAACTGGTTTACCAACAATATGATCTTCTGGCACAAAACCCCAATATCGACTGTCTAAAGAATTATGGCGATTGTCACCCATCATAAAATAATAATTCATATTAAAAGTATAATCAGTAGCTGGTTCACCATCAATTAAAATTTGGTTGCCATTTACTTTTAAAGTATGCCCTTCATAAACCGTTATTAGCCTTTTGTATAAAGCAATGTTTTCTTTATTTAAGGTAACAGTTTGCCCTTTGGCGGGAATTGAGATTGGGCCAAAATTGTCACGGGCAAATTTAAAGTTTGAAGTATCAGATGGAAAAACCCTTACATCAACTCTATCGGGTAGAGCTGAAACCTTATCAACATTTTTAAAGTTATCTACAATTTCTTTATTTTTCTCTGTTAAAAATAAAAGATAGCTACCATCTCTTAATCGTACATTTTCATCTTTGTTGCTTGATAAGTTTAACTTATTTCTCATTCCTTTCAAGCTTAAAGTACTTCCGTTTTTTGTAGTAACTAATCTACTTTCCTGGTAATGCTCAGGATTTTTCCCCTTTTCACCATCAATATAAACTTGCCCATCTTTAATTTCTAAAACATCGCCCGCAATGGCTACACAACGTTTAATATAGTTTTCACGTTTATCAACAGGCCTAAAATCTTCAACGGGGTAGTTAAATACTACAATATCATTACGTTTTACATTTTGCCAGCCCCATAGGCGTCTGTATGGCCATTTTACCCACTCTAAGTAAGATTTGGAGTTAATAACTGGTATGGTATGATGCACTAAAGGAAATGCTAAAGGCGTATTTGGTATTCTCGGCCCATAGTGCAATTTACTTACAAATAAATAATCACCAACTAACAGGCTTTGTTCCATACTTGGTGTTGGTATGGTATAAGCTTCAATAGCAAACATTCTAATAAATGTAGCTGCTACAACCGCAAAAATTATAGCCTCTGTCCATTCTCTTGCCATTGATTTTCCAGTAGTGCTTTCTGCTTGTTCTTTCTCCTTTGGTGTTAAATATTTTACATCTTTTTGCATACCAATATACGGCGTATAAAATGGTGCAGCCAATAAACCAAATAATGCCTGATACCATTTAAATTGGCCAAAAGATTTTAGTAATTCTGTTTGCATTAAAATAAAATACAACACATTTACTATTGGTATAAAAAGCCAAATCAACCATCGTTTTGGTTTGCCAATTATTTCAATCCATTCTTTCCAGTTAAGTACTGGCACTAATGCTTTCCAACCCGGTCTTCCTGCTTTTTCAAAAAGTTTGTAAAGGCCAAAATGAAATAATATAAAACAAATAAATAAAAAGATTATAAAACCCATATGTTAAAAAATATTAAGCTATTTACACTTTAATTTGCTGCAATATTACGCAAATTATAAGTTTCTATTGTATAACATTAATAGCTTAAATAAAGCTTTAGTATAATTTATTGTTAATGGTGATTTAATCCTAATTTTTTTGCTTAATCATCTTTTTTAAAACATGAACTCACATTTTAAAAAAATAATATACAAAAATGTAATTAACGAAATTAATAAATAATGACAGTAACTATCTAAAGTTCATTTTAATATAGATTGAAGCAAATTAAATGTAATATATTTTATTATTATTTATTGTGATTATTTAAGATTTTTTTTAAGAAAAATTTCAAATTCACACGCTTATTCAATAATTTACACCATTTAAAATAGAGAATTATGAGAAGTTACAGGTTTATAACCAAACCATTTATTTGGTTGCTGGCTTTTTTTATTAGTCTTAATTTTGGACTTTCTGCCCAAACTAGTAAGGGGGAAACTTATAGAAAGCAAATACAAAAGTCAGTAAAAAAAGGTGCAACCAAGCAATCAAATAAAAAATTAGACAGAGCAGCTAAGCTCGAATTGGATGGTTTAGCCGTTCCAAAAAAGAAAAAAATAAGCACAAATGCCGCTAATTCAACTGCAACAAATAATAAGTTGAGCAACAGTAATATTAGTAATTGGAGCAGTTTAAAAAAGGATGAGCGTTGTTCAACAACTGAAGCCTTCAATGAAAGACTTCAAGATCCTCGATATGTTCAATATTTAAAGGAATTAAAAGAGAACATTAATACGAATAGTCTTGACAGATCATCTAATATTCCTTGTGATGCCTCTAACAGCGTAGTTATTCCAGTTGCTGTGCATTTTGATGCGACTTATGATTGCTCGAATGTACAATGTTTAATTGATGCAACAGAGGCTCAAATTAATTCGTTAAATGATGATTTTTCGGCGGTTAATGCAGATATTCAAGCTTATATTGATATTCTTGCAAGTTGCGGCGGAACTAACGTAGCATCTGATGGTGCTTGCCTTACATTCTGTTTAGCTAATCAAAACCACCCTGCTAGTTCAGGTTTAAGTGATGGCCAACCTGCCATTACAATTGGTCAATATTCTGGTAGTTTGGCTACAGGAAACGGTGCACCTGAATGGCAAGGCTATTTAAACATACACGCACTTGGTAACGCAGGTGCTAGTGGAGTTGCAGATGGTATTCCGGGAGCTTTGAATGGAGATGGCGTTACCGTTACAGGTGGCGTTTTTGGAGGACCAAACTTTGGGCCTTGTAGTTCTGGTGCTATAGTAGATGATGGCGGTGGTGCTGGCTGGGATTTGGGAAGAACCTTAACCCACGAAGTTGGTCATTATTTAGGTATATATCACGTTTGGGGTGATGTTAACGGAGGTGGTTGCGCTGGCGACGATAATATTTCCGACACTCCAGATCAAGCTAACCCTTCAAGTGGTTGTACTGCTGTTTGTGGTACACTTGCAGCTTGTAATGCAGGTGAGTTTGTTCAATACAACTTTATGGATTATTTTGATGATCCTTGTTTAGTAATGTTTTCTAACGAGCAAGCCATTGTAATGAATAATTTTGCCAATGCAGTTACTTGGGCAAACGACGTAATTGACACAGGCTGTAGCGACTTTACAGAGCCTTGTCTAATTGATTGTTCTGTAGAAGCAGCATTTACCCCACCAAATGGTGCTAATTTAACTGTTTGTACAGATGATGGAGCAGCAATATTTTTAACAGATAACTCTCAATTAAATGATACTTGGGATTGGATTTTTACGGTAACAGGTGGAGATCTAACTTTAAGTAGCACTTCATCAACATTACAAACACCAGATTTAACTGTAGAAGGTGGAACTTCTGGTACAATAGAAATTACCTTAGAAGCTTGTTCTGCCGCCGGCGGTGCTTGTGGTGGTTGTGATACGCAAACAGTAACTTATAACATAACAGTTGCAAGTGGTGCAGCCTGCCCTGACGAATGTGATTATACCTTAGAACTTACTGATACGTATGGTGACGGGTGGAATGGAGCAACTTTAGATATACAAGTAAACGGTATTTCTATTTCTGGAAGCCCTTTTGGTAGCACATTTGTTGATGGTGTAAGTGAAATAGTTACAATTACCTTAACAGATACTGAAGTAATTACTTTTAATCAAACAAATGGCGGTTTCCCAGGCGAAGAAGGTTTTATATTAACAGACCCATTTGGTAATATTATTTTTGATGCCTCTGCTGGTGATGTTGGTGCAGGCCAAGTGTTTTCTTTTTCAGCTTATTGTAGCCCTCCGGTTTGTGATGATGGTTTACAAAATGGCTCTGAAGGCGGTGTTGATTGTGGTGGTGCTTCAAACTGCCCAGATTGCTGTAGCAATGGCGTGCAAGATGATGGAGAAACTGGTATAGACTGTGGTGGCGCAAATTGTGCAACTTGCTCTTCTTGCCCAGACGGTTTTATAGAAATAGTAAACGAAAATTTTGATGCTTGCGTTTTACCTTCGGGGTGGTCAGTTTCTTCAACTGAAGGCGCAACTGACGGCAATGGCTTTTTCTTTAATTTAGATGCAAATGGAGTGCCAAATGGTGCTGCCGGTCCTTCACCAGATTTTGCAGGTTGTATTGCTGTAATTGATGATGATTTTGACGATAACGTTGGTGTTGGTTGTATTTTAACACCAGTAATAGATTTAACTGCTTTCATTAATACATCTTTAGTTTTTGATTGGCAACACGAAGCAGTTGGCGGAGGTGGCGAGTTGATAGTACAAGTTTGGGATGGTACAATGTGGGTAACCGTTTTTTCTGCTGATGATGATTCCAACGGAACTAACGAAACTGTTTCACTTGATATTTATGCTAATCCTAACTTCCAGGTTCAATTCTGCTACGATGATGAAGGTGGTTTCCAATGGGGAGCAGGTTTTGACAACGTATCCATATGTGGTGAAGCAAACGACGAATGTCCGACAACGGTTAGCGCAACAGATGTAACTGGCGATTACTGTGGTGGAACAACAATTGATTTGGCCGCAACAGCAAATCCAAATTTAACTTACGTTTGGTCTAGCTCCTCTGCTAATGTTGTAATAGCCGACCCTACTGCTGCAGTAACTACAGCAAGTTTATCAACTACACAGTTATGTTTAGCTGAAACTGTTGAAATTAGTGCAGTAATTACTTGTGCTTTAGATGGTGTAGAGTTATTTAATGGCTTAGTAAGCACGGTTAATGTATTTCCAAACCCTCCAGCTGATCCTGCTGATTTGGTAAATTATGTAGATTGTTCTACGGTTTCGCCAATATCTAATTGTCAAAATGCAATTACTATTGTACCTGAGGCAGATGGTTTTACTTATACCGTAACATTTGCACATACAAATGGACCAAATTGTTGCCCAGATGTTAGCGGTTCAACAACTGATATTATACTAGATGGTGATTTTGAAAGTGGTGTAACTGGGAATGGTTGGTCAGAATTTTCTGATTTACCTTACCCAGTAATCGATCCTACTTTTCCACTAAATGGAATTTTTGGTTTATGGTTAGGCGGTTTAGCACAAGGCATTACTTACGTGCAGCAAAGCATTACTATATCACCAACTTCTGTATCATCAGAATTGTTTTTTAATATTGCCGCTGGCCAATGTGATTGTGTAGGTGGTGATGATATGCAAGTTGTTATTGGAAGTACTGTTGTTTGGAGTTTTTGTAACCCATTAGCAGGTCAGGTAGATGATGAAACTACTATTTGCGGAACAACAGATCCGACTGTACCAACATTTGTAACAGTTGGTCCAGTTGATGTTTCCGCTTTTGCCGATGGAACTGCTTATACTTTAGAATTTAATTCTTTCGAGGCAGTTGATGATGGTGTAAACACATCTGTTTTTGTAGATGATGTTCAATTAATAGTTGAAGAACCAACAGGCGAAGATCCTTGTACTGCATCTATAACTTGCAATACAAGTGTACCAACCCTTTCACAATGGGGTTTAATATCTTTAGCTTTATTACTAATGATTTTAGGTAGTGTTAAATTAGCAGCAAGAAATAGAGCTTTTTTAAGCTTTAAAAAATAAATATACATTTATTAATATTATAAATAAATGATAAAAAACCGCTCTCATTTTTATGAGAGCGGTTTTTTTATTAAAATGGTCTAACTGTTCAGTAGAGGTCAGACCGCCTCTCTGTCAAACGTTAGATAAATTTGGTTTAGTGAGGTCAAAAACGCTCTTTTTCGCCCAAATTATTTCTATCGTCTAACGTCAAACAATGAAATAATCTGACTTTTGAATAGTTACAAAATAGCTTCAAAAATCTTGTTATTATTATAATTCGCATCATAAAAAAAACGTTTAAAATATATTGCTACAATATAATTGTCTTTAAATTCAAATTAACGTAAATTTGTAGTTGTATTATACTTTATGAAGAAATCTCACATATCTGCATTATTTGTTATAGCTATAGCTATTGCTGGAGTTATTGCCATGTCAAGCGATTATAGCTCTTATGCTACTTTTGAACAAGCAACAGCACAAATTGGTAAAGAATTTAGAGTAGTCGGTAATTTATCTGAAAGTAAAGAAATGCATTATGATCCAATAAAAGATCCTAATCTTTTTACTTTTCAAATGTTAGATAAAGCAGGTGCTGAAAAAAAAGTAGTTTTTTATGGCAGTAAACCAAGAGATTTTGAGCGATCGGAAGACATTGTGCTAACTGGTAAAATGGATGGTGAAGTTTTTGAAGCATCTAGTATTTTATTAAAATGCCCAAGTAAGTACGTCGAAGATGAAATAGAAATAAGAGAATATTCATCAAATAAAGCAAGTTGATGGAAATCAACTATCTTAACGAAGCTACATTATGGGGTCAGTTAGGGCATTTATTAGCTATATTAGGTTTTATAGCGGCTCTTTTCGGTTCTATATGTTACGCTGTTAGTACGCAAAGTCGTTTAATAGTCAATAAATTATCTTGGAGAAGATTAGGTAGAATTGGCTTTTCTTTAAATGTATTTTCAATAGTTGGCATAGTAGTAATTCTATTTTTATTAATACTTAATCATAAGTTTGAGTATCATTATGTTTGGTCACACTCCAGCTTAGCACTTCCTGTTCGTTATATGATTTCTTGCTTTTGGGAAGGTCAGGAAGGTAGTTTCTTACTTTGGGCATTTTGGCACGCTGTATTAGGTTTTATAGTAATTTTTACTGCTAAAAAATACGAAGCGCCAGTAATGGCGGTACTGTGTATTACACAGTTTTATTTAGCCAGTATGTTATTAGGCATTTACTTTTTCGATTATAAAATAGGTAGTACACCCTTTATTTTATTGCGCGATTTTATGGCCAACGCACCAATTTTTCAAAGAGCAGACTATTTAAGTTTTATAGAAGATGGTAATGGCTTAAATCCATTGTTGCAAAATTATTGGATGACAATACATCCGCCAACTTTATTCTTGGGCTTTGCATCTACCTTAATACCTTTTGCCTATGTAATTGCTGGTTTATGGAAAATGGATTTTTCTAAACAATGGGCATTGCAAACCTTAAACTGGTCGCTTTTTTCTGGTGGTATTTTAGGTTTAGGCGTATTAATGGGAGCTGCCTGGGCATATGAATCACTTACTTTCGGTGGTTTTTGGGCTTGGGATCCAGTAGAAAATGCCTCATTAGTGCCGTGGTTAACCCTTGTGGCAGGCATTCATACTTTAGTTGTTTACCGGCATACTGGCCACTCATTAAAGGCTAGCTTAATAATTTTGGCCATTACCTTTATATTAATATTGTATTCTACTTTTTTAACTCGTAGCGGTATTTTAGGCGATACTTCTGTTCATTCTTTTACAGATTTGGGCATGTCGGGTCAATTGGTGATATATATATTAATGTTTGCTATTCCGGCTACCTTACTTTTTATTTACAGGTTTAACGATTTGCCTGATAACGAAAAAGAAGAAAAAGTATATAGCCGCGAATTTTGGATGTTTGTTGGATCATTAATTTTGGTGGCTATTGCCTTATATATTGCTTTAGATACCAGTTGGCCAGTAGTTAATAAGGTGTTTGGCACTAATATTACAATTACCGATCCTATTAACCACTATAACAGATATGCTATTTGGTTTGCTATTATAATAATGATGGGTAGTGGTTTAGTCCAATTTTTAAAATACAAAAATAATGATGTCATAAATTGGTTAAAACAGCTAACCGTTCCAACAGTTATTGCTGTAATTTTAACTGTGTTATTAGCCATAGAATCAGGCATTAGCAATGCAATTTACTTGTTGCTAATGTTTGCTGGAATTTTTGGCCTAACTGCAAATTTTTCATATATAATTAATGTTATTAAAGGAAAAGTAAAAGTGGCTGGTTCGGCAGTAGCACATATTGGTTTTGCTTTAATTATGGTAGGCATTTTACTTTCGGCAGGCGACAAAGAAGTAATATCTGTAAATACCTTAAATGTTGATTATGGTGAAGCTTTCGACGAAAAAAACCGCAGACAAAATGTTTTATTGCAAAAAGATATGCCAATAAATATGGATGACTATAGAATTACTTATTTAGGTGATTCTGTTTCTGGCCCTAATATATATTACAAAGTAAACTACAAAAAAATGGAAGGTGAAAAAGTATTAGAAACTTTTAACCTTTACCCTAATGCTCAAATTGATGAAAAAATGGGCTTAGTTGCCAGTCCGGATACCAAACGCTACTTAACAAAAGATTTGTACACGCATGTTTCACAAGTGCCAAAAAGAGATATTGACCCAAGCGAGTTAAAAACCGAATTGTATGATTTTAAACTTGCTATTAACGACTCAACTACAACTACAAATTTTGCTTTAAAATTATCTGGCTTTAACCCTACACCAACCAATTTAAATTATATACCAGCAGAAGGTGACATTGCCATTGGTGCTATTTTAGCAATTAATAATGGTTTGTCAAATTACATAGTAGAACCAATTTTTTATATACGCAACAATTTAATTAAAACCATACCCGCCCAGGTTCCTGAAGTTGGCCTAACTATAAATTTTACCAACGTAAACCCAGAAACAGGAGAAGCAAGTTTTGAAATTTTAGAACAAGAAAAAGTACCCGAATATATTATTATGAAAGCCATTGTATTTCCGTACATAAACGTATTATGGTTGGGCTGTATATTAATGGTTATTGGTTTTTGGATGAGTGTTTGGAAAAGATTGGGCGAATTGAAGAGATTAAAAACCGTAAGTTAAATACTAATAGATATTTTAATTGTATAATGATTTTAGAGCAACTAACTGCCGTTTCTCCACTTGATGGTAGGTATAGAAATAAGATAGCACAACTATCAAACTATTTTTCGGAATACGCCTTAATAAAATATAGAATAAAAGTTGAAGTAGATTATTTTGATGCACTCTGCAAAATTCCTTTAATACAGTTAAAAGAAGTAACTAATAACCAATTAGAGTTAGTACAAAAAATTGTTGAAAATTTTTGTATACAAGATGCTCAAGCAATAAAAGATACCGAAAAAGTTACAAATCACGATGTTAAGGCAGTAGAGTATTTTATAAAACAACAATTTGAAAAATTAGGGTTAGAGGCTTTTAAAGAATTTATACACTTTGGCCTTACTTCACAAGATGTTAATAATACAGCCGTGCCACTTAGTATAAAACATTTTTTAAATGATGTATATTATAATGATTTACAAAATTTAATTGATGTAATAAAAGATTTATCTGTTAAATGGGCTAGCGTACCTATGTTGGCAAGAACTCACGGACAACCAGCTTCACCAACCTATTTAGGTAAGGAGTTAAAGGTTTTTTGGCAACGATTAAACAACCAACTACAACAGCTAAAAAAAATACCCATAATGGCTAAGTTTGGAGGGGCAACAGGTAATTTCAACGCACATTATGTATCTTATCCTAACATAGACTGGCATCATTTTGCAGACAATTTTGTTGAAAATAAATTAGGTTTAGAACGTTGCTACCCCACAACTCAAATTGAACATTACGATAATATGGCCGCTTTGTTTGATAACTGTAAGCGCATCAATATCATTTTAATTGATTTTTGCAGAGATGTTTGGAGCTACATATCAATAGATTATTTTAAGCAGAAAATAAAAGCAGGTGAAGTGGGTTCTTCTGCTATGCCGCATAAAGTAAACCCTATTGATTTTGAAAATGCGGAAGGCAATCTTGGTGTGGCTAATAGTTTGTTTATGCATTTAGCAGAAAAACTACCTATTAGCCGTTTACAGCGAGATTTAACAGATAGCACAGTTAGCCGAAACATTGGTGTACCTTTTGCTCATACCATTATCGCTTTTAAATCTATTATTAAAGGTGCAAATAAATTGATTTTAAATGAAACTAAGTTACACCAAGATTTAGAGCAAAATTGGGCAGTAATAGCAGAAGCCATTCAAAATATACTTAGAAGAGAAAACTACCCACAACCTTACGAAGCTTTAAAACATTTAACCCGAACTAATAGTGAAATAAACCAGCAATTGATGCATAATTTTATTGATGAATTGGATATTTCTGACTCAATTAAAATAGAATTAAAAGCAATAACCCCATTTAACTACACGGGTAAATAACTTAACTTTTACATCCTCTTTAATTTTGAAATTTAACACAGCGATAAGCCTTAATATTTCATTATTTTTTTTGTTAAGATACCTTTGTTAGTGCTTATCGCAATTAAGTAAATTCCGTTAGGTACATCTTTCAAATTTTCAGCAAACTCAAATTGATGAATATATTTTTTTTGAAATACGGTTTGCCCATCAAGGTTCAAAATTTCTATTTTGTTTACCGGATAGTTAGAATAAATACTAAAGCTACTTTTTACTAAATTAGGTTGAATTAAAATATCTTGCTCGTATAATTTTATATCAGCATCCGACAATACACAGGCCGCAGTACTTTCGTTAATAAAAATAGTTTGTTGCTGTTTGCAATTGTTTATATCAAAAACGGTAATGGTTAAATTACTGGAGATATTTATGTTGGTATTATTATTTGCACTACCATTACTCCATTGGTATAAGTAAGGTGGAGTACCACCAGTTGCTGTTACCGAAGCTAAGCCATTTTGTATTACATTACCTTCAGTATTTACTTGAACATCGCAATACTCTATTGCTATTTCAAAAGGTTCAGGCTCTTCAACTTTAATGGTATCAGTAAGGGTTAGGTAATCTTCGTCAGTAACGGCAACCAAATAAGTTCCTCCTTTTAAATTGTTTAAAATAGTGGTGTTAGAAGGGCTTGTTGGAATTTCTTGAAAAGAGCCGCCTTGTTGCATAAACCAATCAATATCGTAGGCATAACCCATATTGCCACCCGAAATTCCAATTTCAATACTACCATTTTCTTCTCCAAAACACAATACATTTTTCTTATTTAAAACTGTAATATTTAACTGTGTGTTATTAGGTTGTAAGCTAAAAGGTGTACTTAATTTACAGCCATTATAGTCGGTTAAATTACAAACATATTGAATTGGGTTGCCTGAACTATTTTCGTAGCTAAGGCTATCAATAAACAAAGTTGTTTCCCCACCAGGTAGCCACTCTATTTTGTAAGGTGCAAAACCTCCACTTGGGTTGGCATAGGCTGCTCCATTGTTTTGGTTTCCACTTTGGTCAATAATTTCTAAATTGTTTTTTAGTTGTGGAGGCTCTTCCAATTCAATTAATAAATTGTATACTGCATTTATTTGATCAGTTACAACAACAGAATAACTACCTGCTTTTATGTTAAAACGTTCTCTGTTTATTGCCCCATCACCCCATTTATAAAGTACTGGAGGAACAAAGTTTCTGCAACTTAAAACAATATTACCACTATTTTCTCCAAAGCATTTAGGATTGGTGAATATAAAATCGCACCTTAAATCACCAATATTATTAGGTATAAAAAAATCTTGATTATAATTACAATTATTAGCATCGGTAATAACAAAGTTGTAAGTGCCTTCGCTTAAATCATCTATAAAAAGACTGTCTTTTACGCCATTGCTCCAATCAATTTTATAATAAGGCATACCATTGCTTACCAAAGGGCTTGCGCCTGATATACTAATTTCAGCTCTGCCATTTGCATTACTGTTCGATTCTGGAAATATATTTAAGTCAACAATAAAGCTGGTTGGTTCTGATATACTTGCTTGTTTTGTTATTTTAGTACCGGCATTATCAGTTATTTCAACACTATAAATGCCAGCTGCCACATTACTTAAATTTTGTGCTGTACTGCCATCACTCCATAAAAAAGAGTATGGAGGCACACCGTTTTCTACTGATATATTTATACCGCCGTCTACTTCTTCAAAACAAGAAACATTTATTAATTCGGTAATGCTGGATTGTAAGGGAGGGGCAAAATTTTTCGAACTTTGTGCCGTAACAATTTCTTTATTATCAGTATCTTGTATCCAAGATATTATAAATATATTTTCTTTTTTCCATTCATTTTCTACATTAAAATTGTAGTTTAATAAAACTCTGTTTCCAGTAGCTGGTGGATCAAACATTCTACCTTCAAAGCCATCTAACATTTTACGCATAACATTAATATGTACACTTTCACCATTGTTTGTAACTTTGTCTATTGAAGATTCTACAACAGCCATCCTTAAAACATAATTGCCTTCTTCTGGCAAAAGTTCTGTTCTTATAATAATAGCCACTTTAAAATCTCCATTAACTTGTTCTACAACATCAAATGAATTAAAAACAAACGGACTGCTTAGGTTTTGGCCATAAATTAAATTTAAAGTGTTTTGCGATACTAAATTAGTACTATCGTTTACAGCATCTCCATTTATATATAGTGCCGGTACATTATTAATTGCGTAAAAATTTTGAACAGCTGAGTTATCTTCTATATTTTGTTCATAAAAAAAACCATTTTGTTTGGGTAAACCCAAATGATAAGAAATATGAATTAAATTTGGATTTTGGTTTAATACCTCATAAAAGGAAGCATTAACTGCAGCACAACTTTCGCAATTTGTATTGCTAAAGTGCTCTAAAAATATGTTTCTTTCGGGTTGGCAAAAACCATCTAATAGTGCCAAAATTGTAAAAAACGCTGTTGTGAATATATACTTCATTTATTGTTTGTTTCGAAAATAAATATAGCAAATTTGAGTTTCATTATGTTTACAACATAAAACTACCATAATATTAACAAAGTATTTTAAAATGAAATGTAAAAATAATTTATTGCCATTACTTTATATATTTTTTAATTTTTGTTTCATTACAGCTAATGGGCAGCTACACAATGTGAAACAATTAGAAGCAACTGTAAAACGAATTGCAGAGGAAGAAGAAATAGCAGGTGGCACGCTTTCTGTTGCCGTTTTTGATGTTGCTTCTGGCAATCAAATTTACGGCTTTAATGACAATAAATTATTGAGTCCTGCTTCAATTTTGAAAGTTGTAACCTCCGCAGTTGCTTTAGATCAATTTGAACCCGATTTTAAATTTAAAACTACATTAGGATATAATGGCACTATTGAAAATGGTACTTTATATGGAGATTTAGTAATAAAGGGTTATGGAGATCCAACATTTGGTACTGGTCGTTTTGGTGAAGATTATCATTATAAAAGCATCTTAAAAAAAATTACAGAAAGCCTTATAAGTAAACAAATAAATACTATAAAAGGTGATATTGTGGTAGATGCAAGTCATTACAATACACAGTTAATTTCACCCAAATGGCTATGGGAAGATATTGGCAATTATTATGGTGCCGGAGCAGGGGGATTCAATTTTAACGAAAATATGTATGAAATTTACTTTAAATCGGGCAGAGAATGGGAAGAAACTGAAATTGCAGCAACTAAACCTGATTTTATAAACGTAGATTTAGTTAATGAGGTAGTGGCAGGAACTCCAAATTCTGGTGATAATGCTTACGTTTTTGGAGCACCTTTAACAAAAAAACAATATATAAGAGGTACAATACCGCCTTACGAAGATAAATTTAAAATAAAAGCTGCTTTGCCTAACCCTGCGCTTACTTTTGCGGGGCTTTTAAAAGAACATCTTTCTAATACTGGTATATTTTGCCAGGGAGTAGCCAAAGATCATTACAGCAGTACAAATGGTGTGCCATTTAAGCAAATTATTACTCAGTTTTATAGCCCTCCATTAATACAGATAATTAACGAAACGCATAAAAAAAGCATTAACATATATGCAGAGGCAATTTTAAAACTTTTATCATCAAGTTGTAGCATAAATAATACGGATGGTAACTCACTAAATTCAGTTGCTAACTACCTGAAAAACAGAAATTTTAAAAACAATAATTTTATTATATATGATGGTAGTGGTTTATCTCCATTAAACAAAATAACAACACAGTTAATGAGCCAGTTACTTAGCCAAATTGCCAATAAACCAAATTTTGATCAATTTTATAACACACTTTCTATTGCAGGAAATTCAGCAAATGGCAATAGTTTAAAAAATATGTTAAAAGGCAGTATAGCGGCTAATAACTTACGCGCAAAAAGTGGCTATATAACCGGTGTAAGAAGTTACACCGGTTATGTACAAGACCAATCAAATCGAATGTTGTCTTTTACAGCAATTGCTAATAATTATACGTGCACAAATTCTAAAATGCGGTCTTTTTTAGAAGAAATATTATTAGAAATTGCTTCAATAAATTAACCTTCTATAAGCTTAATTATAGATTCACTCATTCCCATTGAAGAAAAACCGCCATCGTGATAAAGATTTTGCATAGTTACCATTCGGGTATAGTCAGAAAATAGGCTAACACAATACTTGGCACAATCTGTAGAACTCGCATTACCTAATGGCGATAACTTGTCGGCATATTTAAAAAAAGTATCGAAACCGCTAACCCCACTTCCGGCTGTTGTAATAGTTGGTGATTGCGAAATACTGTTTATTCTTACTTTCTTTTTAGTTCCATAATAATATCCAAAACTACGTGTAATTGATTCTAAGGTAGCTTTTGCATCTGCCATATCTCCATAACCAGGAAATGTTTTTTGGGCAGCAATATAAGATAAGGAGACTACCGATGCCCATTCGTTAAACGCATCTAATTGCCAGGCAGTTTGTAAAACCTTATGAAATGACAAAGCAGATATATCTAAAGTTTTTTGTAAAAAGCTGTAATTCAGGTCGGTATACTCTCTTTTTTTTCTAACATTAGGAGACATTCCAACTGAGTGTAACAAAAAGTCAATTTTGGAGTCAAAATGATCTACAGTTTCTTTGAAAAGCTTTTCTAAGTCTTCTACATTAGTTGCGTCGGCAGCAATTAGTGGACTTTGGCACTTTTCAGATAGGGTTTTTATTTCACCCATTCTGAGAGCAACCGGAGCATTTGTTAATGTAAATTTTGCGCCTGCTTTGTGGCATTCTTCTGCTACCTTCCAGGCTATTGAATTTTCATCCAAAGCTCCGAAGATAATACCAGTTTTACCTTTTAAAATTTCTATATTCATAAGGTAAAAATAGACAGTTTTTTAAAAAGCAGTAGAATGATTAGATTAATTCGTGACAATTAGGATTTTTTGTTAAAATAGTTGATTGAAAAATTACCTATTCTGATCAAATTATAGTAATTTGCACACATAAAATATATGTCAAAAATTTTTAAATATGAATAAAATAAACATTTACGGGAATACAAGAATAATCTTGTTTTTCTTACTTACGTTTGTATTTACACAGTCTCAAGCGCAATGTCCCTCGTTGTTTAATGTCGAAACAACAACCAATATTGCTTGTTCAGGAGATCCTGTAACTTTTTTGGCGCTCCTCAATCCTGTTGATGCCCAAAACGGTAACATATTTGTTGAATATGGATCTGGAAATGTTTTAATCCCTTCTTTGGAGGGACCTAACGCTTCAGGTTTATACTCAGGTTCACTTGTATTAGAAAACAATGGATGTTATCCAGTAACTCAAACCTACACAATTAAGCTCGAATGTAGTGATGATAATTCAATATCAGCAGTACAAACTGAAGACATTACCATTTACCCTTCAAGCTTTGACCAATTTGTTAGTGTTGATAGCGATGGTTGTTCAGCCTCTGTTGAAGTTTCAGCAGATTGTACCGATGATGACGGTATTTTGCATTTAACAGTTGATCAAGATAGTTTTACTGCTCAGCCGGGCGAGTCTGGTGTTTGGACTGCAAATTATTCTTTCATCGACAAGTTAGGCTTTAACCCTTGTTTGCCTGAAGATGCAACTGGTAGTATTGAAATTCCATACAATTGTACCGATCCTTGCGATAATGATGCAGGTGATATGGGTGGACAGTCTTTCGTATGTGATGGTGCTTTTGTTATAGCTAATACAGATGGGTCTTCTGTAGGTGTTGGTAGTTCTTTAATGTATGTGTTACATGATGGTAACGACATAGCCATTGGCCCAAACATTTATGCATCAGCTACTGATGGAGTTTTCTTAAATGAAAATGTGCCTACAAATGTCTCTTTATGTATCTCTGCTGTTGTTGGTGATGTGTTAGATGCAAATGGAATACCAATAACTGATGGTTGTTATGATGTTTCAGAATGTTTACAAGTTGTATTTTTGGATCCTATATCAATTTCTACATCAGAAATTTGTGATCCTCTTTCTGGAACTTATACGGTAAGCTTAATGCTTAGTGGAGGTGGACCTGAGTTTTTCCCAGGCCACGTTTATGAATTATTAGGTGATATTTCTGGTTCTTTAAACCCAGGTTCTTTTGGTTCTTTTGGTCCTTTTAATTCTGGAGAATCTTACAGTTTTGAAGTTTTTGAAGATGGTAAAGGTTGTTCAACCGATATATATACTGCCTCGACAACTTGTGACGTTATTGCTGATTGCGATGCTGGTGTATTAGGTGGAAATGCTTTTGTTTGTGATGGTGGATTTGTTATCGCTAATGCGACAGGAGTAGACATCCAAGACGATTCAAATCAAATTTACATATTACACAACGGAACCAGTTCGGCTATTGGTTCAGACATCTATGCAACCTCAAACGAAGGTAGTTTTACAAACGATGGTAGCGCACCAACAAATGTAACTTTATGTATTAGTTCAGTTGTTGGTAATAGTTTAGATGCTAATGGAATTCCTTTAGAAGATGGTTCTTGCTACGATATTTCTAACTGTTTACCTGTTGTATTTTTAGATCCTATAGAAATTGATGCAGTTGAAACTTGTGATTTCGAAACGGGAACTTATACTGTTCAATTAACGCTTACTGGTGGTGGCCCTGATTTTTTCTTAGGCCATACCTACACTTTAAATGGTGATCTTACAGGCGAAATTGAATCAGGCTCTACAACTACTTATGGCCCATTTGATTCTAATTCATCTTACAGTTTTTCTATAAGTGATGATGGAAAAGGATGTAGTACTGATGTTTACACAGGTTCCGCAGATTGTGATATTTATGATTTAGCTTTAATTAAAACTGTTTCTTCTCCAGGTCCTTTCTTTGCTGGCGATGATGTATTGTATACAATAACAGTTTATAATCAAGGTAATATGACGGTTAATGATGTTGAAATCACAGATTATATTCCAACTGGTATGTCTTTAAGTTCAAATGACAATAATGGTTGGGTAGTATCTGGTTCAATGGCAACTTCATCTATTTCGTCAATTGTTGCTGGTGGAACTTATATAATGAATATTTTATTGACAATTTCAGATTCTTCTTCACCTGGAGATTATGTAAACTATGCCGAAATTAGTAATGATGATGGTGATGATATTGATAGTACACCAGACAATGATAATGGAAATGATGCAGGTGGTGTACCAAACTCTCCTACAGATAATACGGTAAATGGCAACGGTACTGATGATGAAGATGATCACGATCCGGCACTAATTACTGTTGTAGAAACAGTTGTTGCAGGTTGTACTGATCCTTGCGCACCTAATTACAATGCAGATGCGGAAGTTGATGATAGTTCTTGTTTATATTATAGTACCGTTTGTAATAGCGATTGTACTGCAGGAGATATTACAACATACGATCCGGATGTGTGTGGTTGTGTAGTTGTTACTGCAACAAACTTGGGTTGTACAGACCCTACTGCAAACAACTACGATGCAGATGCTAATTGCGACGATGGAAGTTGTAATTTTGATATGGGCGGTTGTACCGATCCTTGTGCTCCAAATTATGATTCAAGTGCTGATACTGATGATGGATCGTGCGAAGATTATAGTACAACTTGTAATAGCGATTGTACCGCAGGAGATATTACAACTTATGATGTTGATGTATGTGGTTGTGTAGTTGTTACTGAAACAATGTTAGGTTGTACAAACCCTGACGCAATTAACTACGATGCAGATGCAAATTGCGAGGATGGAAGTTGTCTTTTTTATATGGAAATTGCTGGTTGTACAGATCCTTGTGCTCCAAATTATGATTCAAGTGCTGTTACAGATGATGGTTCTTGTGAAGATTACAGTACAACTTGTAATAGCGATTGTACAGCAGGAGATATAACAACTTACGATCCGGATGTTTGTGGTTGTGTAGTTTCAACTCCATCTATAGTTGGTTGTAATGACCCTACAGCAAACAATTATGACGCTAGTGTAAATTGTCCTGACAACAGCCTTTGTACTTATGATCCAATTACTGGTGATATATTTGACTTAGCATTAATAAAAGGTATTTCTACCAGCTTTACAGACCCTTTCTGCCCTGGTGATTTAATACAGTTTTCAATCGCAGTATATAACCAAGGTGATATTGATGCATTTGATGTTGAAATTACAGATTATATTCCAGAAGGAATGACTTTTGCTGATGATCCTAGAAATTCAATTTGGACTAATAATGGTTCAACAGCAACAACAATAATTCCTTCTCTTACTGCTGGTAGTGCCATAGGCTTAAGTATTTGGTTAATGATTGATCCTGATTTTACCGGATCATCTGTAACTAACTATGCAGAAATTAGCGAAGATAATGGTGATGATATTGATAGTAATCCTGATAATATTTTAGGTAACGATGCTGGAGGTGTTCCAAATTCACCAACTGATAATTCAATTCAAGGTGTAAAAGGTGGCCTTGATGAAGATGATCACGATCCTGTTTTAGTTGAAATATGTGATAAAGAAGGAACTTACGATTTAGCTTTAGTAAAAGGTATTTCTACAGATTTACCTGGGCCATATTGTCCTGGCGACGAAATAATGTTATCAATAGCAGTTTATAATCAAGGCGATATTGATGCTTATAATATAGAAATTACAGATTATTTACCTGAAGGAATGACATTAAGTCCTAACGATAATAATGGTTGGATGGTAAATGGTTCTGTTGCTACAAACATAGTTAGTTTCTTACCTGCGGGAGGAGCTATTGGCTTATCAATTGTTTTAATAATAGATCCTGATTTTACGGGCAGTACACTATTAAACTATGCCGAAATTAGTGAAGATGATGGTAACGATATTGATAGTACTCCTGATTCTGACAATACTAACGATCCAGGTGCAATTCCAAATGGTATGTATCCAGATGAAACTGATCCATCTAATACAGATGGTACTGTTCAAGGCCAAAATGGTGACGAAGACGATCATGATGTTATAGAAATAGAACTTTGCGATCAACCAATGGGAGATTACGATTTAGCTTTTATTAAAGCAATCTCAAGCTCTGCACCAGATACTTATTGCCAAGGTGACGAAGTTAGATTTAATATGGCTATTTATAATCAGGGTGGAACAGAAGCTTGCTTTATAGAAGTGACAGATTACATACCTGATGGTATGACTTTAAGTGATAATCCTGGTAATTCAATATGGACTATTAGTGGCTCTATGGCTACTACTACAATTAACGAATGTATCCCTCCAGGTGGTATTTATCCTAATGATGCTGCAAACCCATTATCAATTTGGTTAACTATTGATGCTGATTTTACAGGTACAACAATTACCAACTATGCTGAAATTAGTGATGATGATGGTGATGATATTGATAGTACAGCTGATTCTGATTTTACCAACGATATGGGTGGTGTACCAAATTCACCTACTGATAACGTTATAAACAACGAAAAAGGTGATGAAGATGATCACGATTCACATTTAATTAATATTTGTGATCAACCAACAGTTGGTGTTTACGATTTAGCTTTAATTAAAGATATTTCATCAACATTTTCAGATCAAAATAATGATATTTATTGCCCTGGTGATGATGTTATGTTCTCAATAGCAGTTTACAACCAAGGTGATGTAGATGCATTTAACATTGAAATAACAGATTATATACCAGAAGGCTTTACTCTTAGCGTTAACGACGATAACGGGTGGGTTCAATATGGATCAACTGCTACAACTATAATTACATTTTTAGCTGCTGGAGATGTTGCAGGATTAAGTATTGTATTAACTATTGATCCTGACCACCCAGGTGGTGCAGTAACCAACTACGCTGAAATTAGTGATGATGACGGAGATGATATTGATAGTACTCCAGATAACGACCCTAACAACGATGCAGGTGGTGATTTTGGTGGATCTTTTGATAACAATATAAATGGTAATGGTACTAATGATGAAGATGATCACGATCCAGATCAAATATTTGTTGATACACAAGCTTGTTCAGCAGTATTCGATTTAGCTTTAACTAAAATGGTAGCTGCGGGTCAGCCAACGTCTTTCTTACCTGCCGATGATGTTACCTTTACAATTACTATTTATAACCAAGGTAGTGTAGACGCTGCTAACGTAACAATAATAGATTATGTTAATAACTCACTTATATTAAACGATTCTGATTGGAATGCAGATGGAACTTATACTTTCCCTGGTATTATACCAGCAGGTAGTACAGCAACAGTAGATATTACTTTAACTATTGATCCAAGTTTAGTAGAAAGTAAGTCAATTGTTAACTTGGCTGAAATATTAAGTGCGACTGATGCTGATGGAAACCCAGTTACTGATATTGATTCTACTCCAGATTCAATTCAAGGTAATGATGCGGGTGGAAATGTTGGAAGCCCTTCTGATGATGCAATTAATGGTGACGGTACTGGTATGCCAAATGGTACTAACCCAGCTAGTGATGAAGATGATCACGATCCTGCAATTATTGAAGTTATTGCACAATTGTGTGATGCAGGCTCTCTCCCTTCAGAGATATTTATATGTGATGATACTCCTTTAGCTGTAACAGCTTCAGATGTATTAATTCCACCAGGCTTTGAATTTGTTTATATTTTATATAGTGGAGATTTTGCGGTTGATAATATTGACCAAATAAGTGAAAGTGGTGTATTCTCTACAGATGATTTAGAAACTAATACTCCATATACCATTCAAAGTGTAGTAGGTCCAGAAAAACCAATACCTGGTAGCGTTTTACCTGTATTCTGCGATTTTTCTAATGAAATGACAGTTGTGATATTAGAGTCAGTTGTTATTGATGCTCAATTTGAGTGTGATGATGCTACTAGTTTATATACAGTTTCATTTACCGTAAACGGCGGTTTACCGGCGTATGATTCAAACCAAACGTATGTAATTACCGGAGACTTTAATACAGCAAATGGTTTACCAAATAACCTTTACACATTTGGCCCAACTTCTAATACTACATATAACATTCAGGCGAGCGATGCTAACGGGTGTGGTGATACTTTTAGTGAAGACGTAGAGTGTAAAAAATTACCAGTTGACTTACTTTCTTTTGTAGGTGAAGTTCAAAAAGATGGTAACTTAATTAATTGGACAACTGCTTCTGAAATAGAAAACAGTCACTTTACTTTACTTTCATCAAAAGATGGTATTAATTACGAAGTTGTGGATGTAAGAAATGGAGCTGGTACCACCAATACACCTAATAGCTATTCTTTCTTACATCGAACAGCTACTGTGGGCAGTAATTATTATGAATTAGTTCAAACTGACTTTGATGGTACAACAGAAGATTTAGGACAAATTGAATTAGTTAGAGGCGAAAGTGCTGTAAGCATTGTATCTATATTACCAATACCAGCATTAAACAACATTGAACTTACATTTACTGCAAATAGTAATACTCCTGTAGTGTTTGATATTGTTAATTTAATTGGTCAAACTATATTGGAGGTTGAACAAACTAATGTTGAAGCAGGTCTTAACAATATCAATATAAATATTGAAGAATTAACATCTGGTGTTTACTTTGTAAGAATGTTAAGTGGAGAAAATGTATTCTCTAAAAGATTTATAAAAGAATAAGTTTAATTTACATTTAATATAAATTAAAATGCTTCTGAATTAATTTTCAGAAGCATTTTTTATTTGGTAGAAATAGCTTAAGTTAAATGCGCGATAAAGCATTTTTGCAATAACTACGTTAAGCTCATTTAAATGGAAAAAATAAATTTTTCAAAAACAGAATTAGAAAGATACAGCAGACACCTAATTATACCAGAATTTAATATTGAAGGGCAACGGAAGCTAAAATGTGCAAAAGTATTGGTGGTTGGTTGTGGTGGTTTAGGAAGTCCTTTGCTTTTGTATTTAGCAGCTGCAGGTGTTGGTAATATTGGTATAATTGATTTTGATGTGGTAGATGATTCCAATCTTCAACGACAAATTTTGTTTGATGTTGAAAATGTTGGACAACCAAAGGTTGAAGTTGCAAAAAACCGTATTTTAGCACTAAATCCCCATATTAACGTTGTTACTTATAATACTAAACTGACTTCTAAAAATGCATTTGATATTATTAAGCGATACGATTTAGTTGCCGATGGTACTGATAATTTTCCTACAAGGTATTTAGTAAACGATGCTTGTGTTTTATTAGGCAAACCTAATGTATATGCCTCAATTTATCGTTTTGAAGGTCAAGTATCAGTTTTTAATTACCTTAATAAAGATGGTAATATAGGACCTAATTACAGAGACATATTTCCGAGTCCACCACCTTTAGGCTTAGTACCAAGTTGCGCAGAAGGTGGCGTATTAGGAGTATTGCCAGGTATTATTGGTAGTTTGCAAGCCAATGAGGTAATAAAAGTTATAACAAATATAGGAGAGCCTTTAAACGGAAGATTGTTTTTGTTTGATGCATTAAGCTTTGAAACCAGAATATTAAAAATAAGAAGAGACGAAAAGAATCCACTAAATGGAAAAGAACCGACTCAAGCCGATTTAATTGACTATTTACAATTTTGCGGTGTTGGCACGGAAGAAGACTCTAATAATAATATTAATTTAAAAGAGATATCTGTTCAAGAACTTGATTTAATTTTAAAAAACGAAAATAAGCAAATACAATTGATTGATGTAAGAGAGCAATACGAAACTGAAATTGCAACTTTAGGAGGCGAATTAATTCCGTTGAAAGCAATAGCTAAATATGTAAATAGAATTGATAAAAATAAAAATGTAGTGTTATATTGTAGAAGTGGTAAAAGAAGTGCAGAAGCTATTGAAATTTTAGAGGAGAAATTTGGTTTTAAAAATTTGTATAATTTGAGAGGAGGAATATTGGCCTTCGCAAAAGAAATAGATAATTCATTGGCAATTTATTAGAAAAATGGTTGAGATAGAAATAGATACATTTGAGCATTTAAATAAAGAAGAAAAATATCAATTAGCTTATCAAAGTATTTCCAGTTTAATGCAAGGTGAAACAGATATAATAGCAAATATGGCTAATACCGCTGCCTTGTTAAAAGAGATATTTAATTTTTTTTGGGTTGGTTTTTACCTTAATAAAAATAACGAATTAGTATTAGGTCCTTTTCAAGGGCCGGTAGCTTGTACCCGTATTGCTATTAATAAAGGTGTTTGTGGAAAAGCTGCTTTATTACAAAAAACTATAATAGTTGCAGATGTAAATCAATTTCCTAAACACATTGCTTGCAGCGAAAAAACAAAATCAGAAATAGTTGTACCGTTTGTTAAGGAAAATACAACTATATTTGTTTTAGATGTAGATAGTGAGTTTTTAAACCATTTTAATAAAGTAGATCAACAATATATGGAAAATATAATTCAATTATTTACGTAGTTTAATATGATTTATTTCGAATACACAAATGTTACCTAACTTTGAGCTTAACATAAGTACTCCTATGTCTGCTTTAATGGTAGATTTTGATATTAGTGATTTTCATAGTTTAATAGATTATGTAAAGAACTTAAACTATGGTAAAAATGAAATTGTTGATGACTTAACTGCTGTAATTAAAGAGAAAAGAGGAGATAGCAGCACAAAACACGCATTATTAGTGCAAACAGCACGCGAAAACGAAAGACCAGATATTCAATTAGCTTTGGGCTTTTTTGAAATGTCGGTCAAAACACACCCGGAAATAAAAGATGTACTTGAACACAACAATTTAAGAAGTATACCAGAGGCATATAATTATATTTTGTACGAAAATGATCGATTTGATTTTACTAAAAATGAAAATGGCTTAGAAAGCCCATTTGAAACAATAAAAAACGAGATGACTATTTTGCCTAACCAAATAATAGATTTTAAAGAACATTTTCATCGTTTTTTTATAATAAACTGGCTTAAAGAAGGCCAATTAGGCTTAGAGTTTGATACTGATAAAATTTGGGAAATAAGAGAAGCCTGCCTTGAAAAAATATATAATCAATAATTTTATAAAGTGTGGCCTTCAATTTCTATTTCCCGCTCAAAAATTAAGTGCCAACCAAAACCCTCTGCCACTAAACGTAAACTTTGTAAAAGCTCAAAAGCTTTTTCTTCAGCATCTTTCAATAATATTGAATTATAAGCTTTTAAAGTAATTAATTCTTTTGCCATTACATTTAGTTCAGTTAATTCTTGTTCTGTAAACGAGTTGAAAATCCCTTCTGAAATATTAAAATATTGAACATCCATATCAACAGATAAAATTTCTGCATCAGGAAATTGGCTTACCACAATTTGACGGGTTGCATCATTTATTTCAAAATGTAGTTGCTCTAAATCATAACCTGCCGCAACCTTAGCTTTTATTTTTAGAATTGCTTTTTTTTGAAAAGGATAAAAATCAAATCGAACATATTCTTTATGATCTAAAATATCAGTAAATTCACCTTCAACGGTACTTAATTTGCAAACCTTTTTTATGTTTTCAAGTAGTATTTTTGAATTAGTGCTGGTTTTAGAATTGAAGAACAGCTGATTTGCAAAGTACAAACTTACGACACCAATTAAAATACCTACTATTAAAGCTAAAAAGCTATTTGCTTTCATAAAAATTAATTAACATTAAATCAAACGTTTCAACCAATCATCTAAAATTGCCTGGTCAACTTCATCTAACTTAACATTACTGTTTAGCAATTGACTAACTGCGTTAGAAAGCTCACTTTCATTGTTGCTTTGCTCAACTAAACTAATTTTTTGATGTACCAATTCAAACAAGCGTTGTTTTGCAGTTTCGCCACGTAACGATTTTAAATAATTAATAGCGTCTTTTTGATCATTACCAATCTTAAAGTTTTCCAAAAAAATCTCTTTCTTTTTACTCGAAATAAAGCCAAGAACAACTCCTTTTAAATAATTTATTCGTACTAAATCATTTTTATTACCTAATACTATTTTGGTAGGGTAAAGGTCGTTTTCGATTGCTTTTTCGTACACATAAAAGTTGCTCAGTTGGTCGTTTTCATTATCTAAACAATACTGTTCTAAAATATTCTTACAAGTTTCAATTAAAGTAATTTTAAAGGCTGGAAAGCCACACTTAGCTCTAAAAATATTAATGCTGTTTTTATCTGTATTTTCAATTTTACTTTCAGCTCTAAAACCTTGCTCAGCTAAAGCATTGGTTAGCTGTTGCGCATCTTTACCTTCCGCTTCATATAAATATAAATCGCATTTCTCTTCTGTTTGATCTCCTGTGCCAAAATCTTTTAAATTTATATATACTTGAGATGCTTCATTAATTAAACTCATACGGGTTTCAATATTGCCTTTGGCTTTTATGTATTCATCTCTAAACAAAAAATCGTACAAACTTTTGTTAGCTAAATGTCGGTATTGGGTTACAAAAAAAGTGTTTAAATCATTTTCAAGAGTAGTAATGTTATTGCTGCTTAAATAGTTTTTATAATAATTAACAATGCTTCTACCTTCTTTATCTATAAAAAAATCTGAGGCTGTTACAACTTCTTTGTAATTATTTATATCATCTTTTTTAATAATATTATTTTTAAAAAGATTATTGTTAAGGCTAATGTTTTCGAAACTTTCGTTAGCATTTTTGTAGGCGTTTAAAATTTCATTTTTGAAACCAGTTAATTTTTCATTTGTGTTTTCTATTGCTTTTTTTATTATGAGTAAACTATCATAAGCGTTGGCATGACGCAAATGCTCAAATTTTAATAAATGGCTATTACTTTCAGTATTTAAATATTGCGTAATCAGGTTCACTTTTTGGTGGTTTATGCTGTTCATTTCGGTGTCTAAAATTTTCATTGGCCTTCCTATTTGTTTACGGTATTTTAAAAAAGCCCAAACAGCATAAATTACTATTAAAATGCCGTACAAGGCTCCATAAACTTCAAAAGCAGAAGTTTCTGATTCCGAAAATAATTGATATATTGCATTTGGATATTTGATATGTAAAAAGGAAATAATTACAGCAGGAATACCAAACACCAATAGTGGAAAAATAATCAGTAATCTTTTTAATAGTTTGTCTCGCTTAGTTTTATAAGTCTCAATTTTATTTTGAATAATAGTTTTTCGGTTGTCATTAATATTAAGTTGATTTTTTAAGTCTTCTTTTTGATCGTAAATTTGTTCTAAATCTTGCTGTCTAATTTTTTTTCTAAAATCATTGCTTTCTAATTTACGTTTTAAATCCTCAATACTTTTTTGATCATTTTCGTAAGTAGATTTTTCGGCTTTTACTTCATTTTTTAACTGAGCAATAGTGTTTTGCTTCGAATGTATTTCGGTTTTTAAAGTTGATAAATCAACAGTAGTTGTTTTTTCATTTTGCTCAATCTTTTCATTTTCAGTAGTAAGTTTATTTTTTAGTTCAGTAACTTCATTAATTAATTGGTTAAGCCTTTTCTCTTTATTTACAATGTTATTTGATAGTGTGCGGCTATCATTATCTTCTATCTCAGTATTTTTTAATTTTGATTTGTAGAAGGCTAAAACCGTATCTTCTATTTGGTTTATATTTTTATCATCTTCTAACAGTTGACCAGTTAAACTATCACAATCTTTATTTAGCAAAAGACTAGTAAAGGCATGCGCAAAGTTGATACCTTTATTTGGTGTATTTATAAACTCTTCGGTTTGAGCATTTATTTCATCAACTAATTGTTGCGTTAATTTTTGCTTTCTATAGCTTAGTTGATTTAAAACAGTTTTTCCGTAAATGTTATTTTCATAGTTTTTTGAGGCCTTGTTTAAATCATTAAAAAAAAAGGTTAACTCAATAGTTTCATCTTTTTTGCCTGCGTAGCTAAAGGGCGAAAAAATGGGTTTACCATTATCAGCATCTAATGCAACACGATCTGCTAATTGCTCTAAATTTTTTGTAGTAAAATAATGTTTAACAATACCATTAACGGTATTAACATCAAATTGGTTATTTTTTAAGTCAGTTTGTATAGCTTGTAAAATTTCTTTTTTGCCGCTATTATATAAAGCATTTAACATTTTAGTTTCAGGCAATATCATAGTGCTAAAACCCATTGAGCTGTAGCGGTTGGTTTTGCCATCTGTATCGTTCTCTAAATGTACATTTAAGTGTTGCGTAGCAAATTGCTCGTTTATCAACATTAAGGCAAATTCTACTAAGCTCACCATCATATCATTATAAGTGCCAAGGCTTATATTATTGTTGTTTTTACTGCCAATAACAAAATTGTGCTTAATAATTTTGGTGCCGCTAACTTCATTGTTATCTAACGTAAAATCAATTTCGTTTAATGTGGCATAAGCACGAGCATAATTTTGTGTTCTACTGGCTTTTAAATTTTCTGTTGATGTTTCTATTTCATCAATTTCTGATTCACTATTAAAACCATTTTTTGAAACTAAATCGGCTGCAGTAAAAAACAAATCGGGTAGTAAGTATATTGCTGTAGTTTGGCTGTAGGCGTAATTGCCTTCTTTAAAAATTCTATTTATAATTTTAGCAAACCCAAGTAATACCGAAGAGCCAATTGCATCTCCTAAGGGGGCAATAAAAACCACCTGAGGATCTCCAATTTCGAAACCAGCTTTTATTAATTGTTTTCTGCTTTCAATATTTCCAATAGCATTAAGTTGTTTTTTTATTAGGTTAATAACATCTGGTTCTTGTTGTATAAATTGCTCGTAATTATGTTTATAAGTATTAGAATCTGATTTATTTAAAAATTTAAATTTTAAATAATCATTATTATTAAAGTAGCTTTTTAGGCTGCCATCATTTAATAAACATAAATCTGAAATTGCATTAGTTAGCACTATATGGCGTTGTTGTAAAAGCGTAGCACAAGCACTAATAAGAGTTGCTCCTGCTTTACCAAGCCCAATGTATAAAGTTGGTTTTATTTTTTTCATTGATATGCTAATTAAAAAACGAAGTTACAAATTTTTTATGCCCTGTTTAGTAGTGTTTTGTAGAAAATAGATCTACGCTTTCTTAATTTCTGTAGCAAAATATTAAAGTTGTAAATGAATATGATCATCGTGCCTAACAGCCTTACAGCCATGAAAACGGATTTTTTGATGCCTTAATTTTAAGCGTTGCTTTAAATGAGGTTCAATAAATATTTTGCTAATTTTATTTTGAGCCAATAAAGCATTTAGTAATAGAAGGTTTCCTTTTGTAGAAAATTTTAAATGCTGATTTTTAGTACCTAAAGAAATGTATTTTGTAAAGTCGTAAAACCAGTAACCCTCATTTTTACATATTTTGGTTTGATTAATCTCGTTTTTCATTGGTGCTTCAAATACACCGTAGCCAGTTATAGATTTTATTTTGTTTACCATTGCGCTATTTTCATCTTCATAAACAAAGCTGAGATCAATTTTTTTTCCATCGTTATGGCTTAAATGTGGCCATAAAGGAAAGCCATCTATAAATGGAAAATTGGCATCTAAATACTTAATCTCTACCCCAGTATTATTAAGTTGTAAAGCAGTTTTATTTAATAAAATATTTAGCTCTGGCACAACATAATTTCTGTTTAAAATATTAATTATAAATGATGCGGGTTTAATACTTTGAGTAATTTTTATTTGCTCTCTGCCAAATACTGGGGCAATTTTAGGCACTATTAACAAAGTGAAGGTTGCATAAACAACTAAAAAAAGTACAGTAGTTTTAAATTTGCTAACTTTAAAAAACTCAATTTTTTTTGAAATTGAAAAACATAGCAAATAAACAAGCCCTCCAATTTGGGTTAAGATGGTTAATAATAAAACTATCACTAAATGTAGCGTGTTAAAAAATATCACAATTATTTAACGCCGTGTAATTTTAAATTAGTATATAATGTTAGGATATGAAAAAGCTAACTTAAAACTTGTTGCAATAAGCTCAACATCTCAAATGACGCAATAAAATAAAAAGGTTAGTGAGCCGCTTGTACAAGTTTAATGTTTCGCTTCTAAAAAATTACATTATTTTAATAAAAAATAAATATTATAAAAATATTATTTAAACGTTAAACCTAAAGTGCATTACATCACCATCTTTCACAATGTATTCCTTACCTTCAATAGCTATTTTACCAGCATCGCGACAGGCAGCTTCTGAACCATGGTTTATGTAAGCATCAAAAGCAATTACTTCGGCTCTAATAAAACCTTTTTCAAAATCAGTATGAATAACACCTGCTGCTTGAGGGGCGGTTATACCTTTTTCTATCGTCCAGGCACGCACTTCTTTTTCACCAGCAGTAAAATAAGTTATTAAATTTAATAAAGTATAGCAAGAAAAAATCATACGTTCAACACCACCTTGTGTTAAGCCTAATTCAGCTAAAAATTCTTGTCTTTCTTCTAAAGTGTCTAACTGCGCAATTTCACTCTCTATTTCTGCTGAAATAATTAATACCTGCGCCGGCTCATCTTTTACGGCTTCTTTTAAAGCTTTACTAAAAGCATTTCCATCTTTGGCCGATGCTTCATCAACATTGCAAACGTACAATACTGGCTTAGTAGTTAGCAAATCTAAAGCATCTATGTAAGCAGCATTTTCTTCAGTTCTTTCAAAAGTACGGGCGCTATCACCACTTTCAATATGCTTTTTTAAAGCGGTTAAAATTTCTACTGCTTTCAAAGCCGCTTTATCTGCACCTTTAGCTTGCTTTTTGTATTTATCTATACTTTTTTCTATGCTCTCTAAATCTTTTAATTGCAATTCAAAATCAATTACTTCTTTGTCTCTAACTGGGTCAACCGATCCGTCAACATGTGTAATATTATCGTCATCAAAACATCTTATAACGTGCACAATAGCATCTGTACTTCTAATATTACCTAAAAATTGATTGCCTAAACCTTCACCTTTACTGGCACCTTTTACCAAACCAGCTATATCAACAATTTCTACCGTAGTTGGCATAATTTTTTTAGGATTGACTAAGTCAGCCAATTGTTGTAAACGTTTATCTGGCACTTGAACAACCCCAACATTAGGCTCAATTGTACAAAAAGGATAATTGGCAGATTGTGCACCAGCATTTGAAAGTGCATTGAAAAGAGTAGATTTACCCACGTTTGGTAAACCAACAATTCCACATTGTAAACCCATTTATTTTTTTTAAGGATGCAAAAATGCGCTTTTTATTTAGAGTTTTTTATAAGATCCCTAATGTTTTTGCTATCAAACAGTAAATAAAAAATATCCTTCCAATTTTTTTTTAAAAAATTACAACTAATAAAAGTTTTAACGCACACTTACAAAAGTGTATTTTAACGAATTAAAATACCAACAAAACTTAAATAATTATTTAATAATCCCTACTTTTGAAGCTTGATTAAAACCAAAGTACATAATTTCCTAACATGAACTTATGTGTGATATAAATACAATATAATATAATTACATTATGATACTTAAATTGTTGAAACGTTTGACTATATTCAACCGACTACTTTTCAACTATATCTACTTGAAACTTATAATAACATTAGTTTTTTGTGTTGCATTAACACAAATTAATGCACAGATTCTGTCAGACTTTCCTTGTTATGCAGTTGCTGAAGATAATGGTGCTCCAAATTTTTTCTTTGAGTATGACCCAGTTAGTAAAAGCTGGGCAAACATAGGAGTTACTGGTACAGGTTTTATTGAATCAATTGCTACCGATCCAATAAATGATATAATTTATGCAATGGATAATGGTACTTTGGGTACTATTGATGCTGCTACCGGAGCTTTTTCGCAAATAGCTACTCTTGGCACAGCAGATGGTGCTATTGGTAATATTTTGATGAATGATGTTGATGGATTGTCTTACGATCCGGCCAACCAAATATTGTGGGCAAGTCAACGAATTTCAGGAGAAGGTGAAGGAACTAATGATTTACTTTTTAAAATAGACCCAGCTACCGCTGCAATAATTCCTGGAGAATTTGTTAATGGCGACGATTATGCAGTTGTTGAAGAAGTATTTGATAGTACATTTGGTGGTCCTGTTTACGATGTTGATGACATTGCTTACAACCCATATACTGGTATTTTATATGCTATTCAAAACCAAGATGGGCCAGGCGTAATCACGTCTATAGATCAACTTACTGGTGAGGTGGAAGAGGTTATTATCGATTTTCCAGATGATGATGTAGAGGGTTTGGGAATTACATATTTATCTGAACTTTATGGAACAACCGGTAATAACGGTTCTACTGGCTCTCAAAATACCTTCATTTTTATTGATATTGCAAATAACATTACAGAAACACTTAATGAGATAGATTCTACTGGTAACGCTGTAGACTTTGAAAGTTTTGATTGTTTAACAGCTGTTAATGATTTAGCACTACAAAAAGTTATCTCTTCAATTCAACCTCAACCAATTTTATCTGGTGATGTTGTAACATATCAAATTACAGTTTTTAACCAAGGCGACATTTCTAATGAAGATATTGTAATATCTGACTACATACCAATGGGGCTGTCACTTGCAGATCAAAATTGGTCTTCTTTAAGCCCTCAATTAGCTACTTACACAATACCTGGCCCCTTAGATTCGGGAGAGTCAATTACCTTTGATATAAATTTGAAAGTTGAACCAACAGCTAATGGTACTATAACCAACTATGCTGAAATATCTCAATCTTTTAACGAAATAATTAATATTGCAAATGGTGATGTTGTTCCTTTGCCAGATGTTGATTCTGAACCTAACAATGTTAATGACGAAACAGGAGACATTATTGTTGATGATCAAGTAAATGGTTCTGGGCCAAATGCAAATCAAGATGAAGACGATCATGATATTGCCACCTTTGTAATTGGTAATTGCATTGCTGCAGGAGCAGAATATTTCCCTTGCTATACAGTTTCTGAAGATAATGGTGCACCAAATACATTATATCTTTATGATCAGGCTCAAGATGTTTGGACAGAAATAGGCGTTACCGGCACAGCTTTTATTGAAGCTATTGCAGCAGACCCCATCAATAATATTTTATATGCTATGGATGGTGGTACTTTGGGTAGGTTAAATACCTTAACAGGTGCATTTACCTCAATTGCAACTTTAGGTGTTGCTAATGGTGAAAATGGACCAATTTTAATTGATGATGTAGATGGTTTAACATACGATCCTATAAATAATTTATTAATTGGTTCTCATAGAATTAGTGGGACTGGCCCAGGAACAAATGATATTCTTATAAGAATAAATCCATTAACAGGTGCTTTATTAACAGCTACTTTTGAAGACTCTAATGGTAACCCAGCAGATTATGCAGTAGTAGAAGAAGCCTTTGATACTACCTTAGGATCGGTAGTATATGACGTAGATGACATTGCCTTAAACCCTTATACATCCGAATTATATGCCATTCAAAACCAAGATGGCCCTGGCCTAATAACGATAATAAACGCCCTTAATGGAGAATTAGGTGCGGTTGTTTATGATACACCAGATGATGATTTAGAAGGTTTAGGCTTTAATGGTTATGGAGAGCTGTTTGCTACTTCTGGTAACAACGGTTCCACAGGATCACAAAATAGCTTTATTGCAATTGATTACTTAAACTCATCAAGTCAAGTGTTGTCAGCAATAGACCCAACCGGCGAAAATGTAGATTTTGAAAGCTTCGATTGTTTTGCTGGATATAATGATTTGGCTTTGCGTCAAACACTTGCACCTGGGCAAGAAAGCCCATTTTGTGCGGGAGAAATTGTAACTTTTGAAGTAGAAGTATTTAATCAAGGTTTGTTAACTAATGAAAATATTTTAATAACAAACTATTTTAGTCCAGAATTTGAATTAGTGATTGATGGAGTATGGGTCGACCAAGGTAATCAGACAGCAACCGCTTCAATACCTTGTCCACTTTCACCAGGCGAATCATCAATTATTGAAATTTCTTTTAAAATTTCAGATCAAGTAGCTTGTTCTCAAGATGCTTCAATTACAGTTGATAATTTCTCAGAAATAACAGTATCATTTAATTCTTTTTTTGTTGATGAAAATGAATTTCAAATCCCCTTACAAGATATTGACTCTGATTCCGATTTCCAAAATGATGAAACCGGAATTGTTGATAATGAAATAAATGAACAAGCAATATCAGGTGATGAAGATGATCATGATATTGAAATAATTACAGTATCTCCAGCAAATCCTTCTGCTGGTACACTCAGCGCCAGCAATAGTGTTATTTGTTCATCAAACAATGTTACTGTAATTTCTGCAAGCCCAAATGGCAATATTTTAGAAGGTTGTATTACAGCAGCTAATCCTGATGATATAGTAATTCCTGATGGATATCAATTAGTTTATGTTCTTACAGAAGGAGCTGACTTAGTTATATTAGATGTAAGCACAACACCATCATTTACAGTAAATCAACCTGGAAATTATACAATACATTCTTTTGTTTATAATGAAAATACATTAGATACCTCATTAATAATACCTGGCACTACAACTGGTACAAATGTAAACGGATTGCTGCTTCAAGGTGGTGGTAGTATTTGTGCAGCTTTAAATGTAGCTGGTGCATCAATAAGTGTAAATAATCCTTCTGCAGGCTCACTAACAGCAGTATCTCCTGTAGTTTGTTTTAATGGAACAGATGCAACTTTAGAAGCAACTTCAAATGGAGATGCAGTTGTACCTAATAACTATTCAACAATTTATGTACTAACTTCTGGCGCTGACTTAATTATTGAAGCGGTAGATGGCAATCCTCAATTTACAGTAAACCAACCTGGCGATTATACTATACATACTTTAGTATATGATCCTAATACTTTAAATTTAAGTACAATAGCTTTAGGCACAACAACCGGTTTTGATGTTAATGCTTTGTTAACTCAAGGCGGCGGTGATATTTGTGCTGCATTAGATGTTGTAGGTACTCCCATCACAATTCAAAATCCTGATGCAGGAACCTTAACTGCTGTTTCATCTCAAGCGGCTTGTTTAATTGAAAATAGTGCAACCCTTATTGCCGAAATTGATGTTGATCCTCAATTTTCTCAAGGTTATGAAATAATTTATGTGTTAACTTCTGGTGATGATTTAGTTATTGAAGCTACTGCGGCAACGCCCAATTTTACAGTAAGCCAATCGGGCGATTTTACTATTCATACTTTAATATACGACCCAAATACTTTAGATTTAAGTGCAATAACTCCTGGAGTTACAACAGGTTTTGAGGTAAATGCCTTGTTAGTTCAAGGTGGTGGAGATATTTGTGGAGCACTTGATGTTGCTGGCATACCATTTAAAATAGGTAGCAATATTGCTGTAACTTTTGAAGATGGCTACCCGGTAAACGCAACTTGTGGTGAGTTAGGAGCTGCATTAATTGAAGTTAGCGGTGGAACAGAACCTTACCAATTTTCTTGGTCTGATGGTTTTGCTTTAGAAGATCGACCAACTATTGAGGCTGGTAATTATTCCTTAACTGTAACAGATTCATTTGGCTGTACCGGCGCACTAGATGCAACAATTTTGGGTTCTTCAACCTTAGATTTGACAATTACAGAAACTTGTGAGTTAACCGTTACAGGTGCTGATGCGATTTTAGATTATACTATTTCTGGAGGAAATGAACCGTACTCAATTGAAGTTACCGATGCTAATAACAATATGGTTGCCCCAGATTTATCTGGTGCTACGCCAGTTTGGAATACTCTTTCAGAAGGTCAATACACTTTAACCATTTCTGATGCTAATGATTGTTCAACTATACAAAGCTTTGTAATTTGCCCTTATTCTTGTCAATTGGAAGGAATGCTTGAAAGTATTGTAAATGTTAGTTGTAACGGTGGTAATGATGGAAGCATAAATATAAGTGCTACTACTAATGTAGGTGCCGACCCTATTACCTATGTGTGGGTTAGTGGTGTTGGCACTATAATTGAAGGTGAAACTCAACCATCTTTAAATAATATTTCAGCAGGTACTTACGAGGTGAAATTAGAAGATATAAATGGTTGTACCGAAGAGCTTATTTTTGAAGTTACAGAACCACCTGCATTTGTTTTTGTTGATTGTAATTCAGAAGATGTTAGCACAACCGCTGGCAATGACGGCACAGCCACATTAATTGTAAATGGTGGAGTAGCACCTTATATGTATTCTTGGTCAAACGGGCAAACTAACAACCCGGCTGTTGATTTAAGTGCTGGTACTTATGATGCAACTGTTACCGATGCAAATGGATGTGAACTTCAAGCAACTTGTACTGTTCAATCTCCTTCCTGTTCAGGCTTTAATGTGGATGTTAATACTATTCAGGCAAGTTGTTTTGGAGAATCGGATGGAATAATTGAAATTACTGCAACAGGTACTTCAGGTTCGGTTACTTATAGTTGGACCCCTAATATTGCCTCAGGTCCCTTAGCCTCAAATTTAAGTGCTGGAATGTATCAGGTTTTAGTTATGGATGCCGTAGGATGCGAAGAAACAATTACTGCCGAAATACTAGAGCCAGCTGAATTATCAGGTGTTATTGGTAAATCTGATGTTGTATGTTTTAATGATAATAATGGAACGCTTGATTTACAAGTTTCTGGTGGCACAGAACCTTATAATTACTTATGGTCAAACGGAGTTGATACAGAAGACCAAGCAGCTGTTGGGCCAGCTAACTATACTGTAACAGTAAGAGATGCAAACGGTTGTACCATAGTTCGATCAGATGATATATTAGAACCAGCCGAATTAATATTTAGCCCTAATTCAATTGTTATTGAAAATGTTTCTTGCAACGGCGAAACTAATGGAGGTATTTCAGTTGCTGTTGAAGGTGGTTTTGCACCTTATCAATACACTTGGTCAAATGGAGAGAATACTCCTTCTTTATCAGGCTCTATTGCAGGTTCTTATTCTTTAACTGTAGTTGACAATAATGGTTGTAATTTAGAAGAAACCTTCGAAATTACAGAACCAGAAGTATTAACAATAGATGATTGTAATTCAGAAGGTGTTTCTACAACAGGTGGTGCTGATGGCACAGCAACAATTGTAGTTTCTGGTGGAACTGCCCCGTATAATTATTTATGGTCAGATGGCCAAACAACCAATCCGGCTGTTAACTTAACTGCTGGTTCTTACAATGTTGTAATTACTGATTCAAACGGCTGCACAGTTGAAGGTACTTGTACTTTACAAGAGCCTTCTTGTTCAGGTTTTGATATAACAATAAATACTACCGATGCCACTTGTGGAGAAGCAGGTTCAGCATCACTTGATATTAGTGGCGGTACTGCGCCTTACCAAGTTGCCTGGTCAGATGGATTTTCCTTAGAAGATAGACCAACTATTGATGTAGGAAATTACTCAGTATCAGTTACCGATGCAGTTAATTGCTCAAGTTCAATAGAAGTTACAATTTTAGGTTCTTCTATTTTAGAATTAGCAATTACAGAAACTTGTGAAACTACAGTTGCTGGAGCTGATGCAGTTTTAGATTATACCGTTACAGGCGGTAACCAACCTTATACTATTGAAGTAACAGATGCTGCTGGAAATTTAATAAATCCAGATCAGGCAAATGCTTTACCAGTTTGGAATACCCTTTCAAGCGGTCAATATGATATCACAGTAACAGATGTTGATGGCTGTAACACCAATCAAAGTTTTGTTATTTGCCCTTATTCTTGTCAGTTAGAAGGAATGTTGGAAGAAATTGTAAATGCGAGTTGCAATGGCTCTAATGATGGTAGTATTACAATTAGTGCTACTACTAATATTGGAGCTGACCCAATTACCTATGTTTGGTTAAGTGGTGACGGCAATATAATTGCAGGAGAAAGTCAACCTTCTTTAAATAATATAGCAGTTGGTACTTACGAGGTTAGATTAGAAGATGTAAACGGCTGTACCGAAGAACTTACTTTTGAAGTAACAGAGCCGCCTGCATTTGTTTTTGTTGACTGTAATTCCGAAGATGTTACTACTACCTCAGGTATGGATGGAACAGCAACCATAATTGTAAATGGCGGTGTAGCTCCATATTCTTACCTTTGGTCAGATGGTCAAACTACTAACCCGGCAATAAACTTAGGTGCTGGTACTTATGATGCAACCGTTACCGATGCAAATGGATGTGAACTTCAGGCAACTTGCACAGTTCAATCTCCTTCCTGTTCTGGCTTTAATGTCGATTTTAATGCCACACCAGTTAGTTGTTTTGGAGAATCGGATGGAGTAATTGAAATTACTGCAACAGGTACTTCAGGTTCGGTTACTTATAGTTGGACTCCTAATATTGCCTCAGGTCCTTTAGCCTCAAATTTAAGTGCTGGAATGTATCAGGTTTTAGTTATGGATGCTGTAGGCTGCGAAGAATCTATCACAGCTGAAATACTCCAGCCAGTTGCACTTAATGGTGTTATTGGTAAATCTGATGTAGTTTGTTTTGAAGCTAATAATGGAACATTAGATTTACAAGTTTCTGGCGGTACAGAACCATACAGTTTCTTATGGTCAAATAGTGAAGTTACAGAAGATCAAACCGACATTGGTCCGGGTAACTACACAGTAACAGTAGAAGATGCAAACGGTTGTACCATAGTTCGATCAGATGATATATTAGAACCAGCCGAATTAATATTTAGCCCTAATTCAATTGTTATTGAAAATGTTTCTTGCAACGGCGAAACTAATGGAGGTATTTCAGTTGCTGTTGAAGGTGGTTTTGCACCTTATCAATACACTTGGTCAAATGGAGAGAATACTCCTTCTTTATCAGGTTATATTGCAGGTTCTTACTCTTTAACTGTAGTTGATAATAATGGCTGTAGTTTAGAGGAAGATTTTGAAATTACAGAACCAGAAGTACTATCTATTGTAGACTGTAACGCAGAAAACGTAAGTACAACAGGCGGAGTAGATGGCACAGCTACGGTTGTAATTTCTGGTGGAACTGCTCCATATAATTATTTATGGTCAGATGGTCAAACAACAAATCCGGCTGTTAACTTAGCTGCTGGTTCTTACAATGTTGTAGTTACTGATGTTAATAACTGCGAAACACAAACTACTTGCACAGTTCAAAGCCCATCTTGCTCAGAGTATGAAATTATTATTGCAAGTAATGTGCCCGTAAGTTGTTTTGGAGAAGATAACGGAGTTGTTTCTGTTGCTGTTACGGCAGCTTCAGGAAGTGTTGAATACACTTGGATGCCCAACATTGCAACTGGCTCAGTATCAACAAATTTACCCGCAGGTACTTACACAATTACGGCAATTGATGCAGTTGGTTGTGAAGCAACTGCAACTGCAAATGTTATTCAACCTAACGAATTAGTTGGTACAATTGAAAAAACCGATATAATTTGTTTTGGTGAGCAAAATGGAACCTTAAGCGTTAATGTTTCTGGTGGAACAGAGCCATATCAATATTTATGGTCAAATGGGCAAACAGTTAAAGATTTAGTAAATATTGGCCCCGGAACTTATACGGTAACAATTACTGACAACTCTGGTTGTACCATTGTTTTAAATGATGAAATATTGCAACCAACAGAATTTGAGATAGTAGATGTTAATAATGCCGTAGTAAATGCGAGTTGTAATGGTTCTGATAATGGATCAATTTCAGTAACAACACAAGGTGGAGCTATGCCTTATGAATATCTTTGGTCTAATGGCGAAACAACACCAAGTCTTTCAGGTGCAGTTGCTGGTTTTTATTCTTTAACAGTTGTTGATAATAGCGGCTGTAACTTAACAGAAGATTTTGAAATAACTGAACCAGAAGCTTTATTTGCAGTTGGTTGCAGTTCAAGTGCGGTTACAATTACTGGAGGTGCAGATGGTACTGCTTCGGTACAAATAAATGGAGGTACTCAACCTTATACTTATTTATGGTCAAATGGACAAAACACAAATCCTGCTACCAGTTTAGAAGCAGGCACATATGATGTTACAGTTACTGATGCCAATGGATGCCAAATTGATGCTACTTGCTCCGTTCAGCAACCAAGCTGCTCTGATTATAGTGTTTCAATTAGAAGTACCCAAAATGTAACATGTTTTGAAGAAAGTGATGGTTCAATTGAAATTTCGGTAAATGGAGCATCCGGTGCAATTAGTTATAATTGGAGTCCTAATGTTTCAAGCGGATCTTTAGCTACCAGTTTAACAGCTGGAACTTATGAAGTTACTGCTATTGATGGTTCTGGTTGCGAAAGTGCCACCACAGTAGAAATAACACAGCCAGAAGAACTTACAGGCACAACCTCAACAACCAATGTTTCTTGTTTTGAAAAATCTGACGGAAGTATTACAGTTGAATTGAGTGGAGGTTCTACACCTTATACCTATTTATGGTCTAATGGTTCAAGTGTAGAAGATATTGAAAATATTGGCCCAGGTAGCTATACTTTAACCTTAACCGATAATAATGGTTGCGTTTTAGTAATGAGTGATGAAATAGTTGAGCCAACAGAAATGTCATTGCTATTTGATGAGTCTATTAACTTAATAAATGTAAGTTGTAATGGTTTAAGCGATGGAGCAATTACAGCTGGAGTTGAAGGCGGTACTGCTCCTTATACCTATTTATGGTCAACAGGAGAAACAACTAGTAATTTAGAAAATTTAGCAGCTGGCTTTTATGATATAACAATTACCGATTCAAATAATTGTTCAATTGAAAATACTTTTGAAGTAACAGAAACTGAGGCACTCGTTTTTGTAGACTGCAATTCTGAGGATGTAACAACAACAGGAGGCGAAGATGGAACAGCTACGGTTGTAATTGCCGGTGGAACAACCCCTTATACCTACTCGTGGTCCAATGGGCAAACCACAAATCCGGCTATAAATCTTGCAGCAGGTACCTACGATGTTTCGGTAATAGATGCAAATGGATGTGAAACAAATGGTACTTGTTCTATACAAGGTGTAAGTTGTAGAAATTTTGATGTAGATGTAAATATTAATCAAATTAGTTGTAATAACAGCGAAGATGGATCAATAGAAATTTTAGTAATTGGTGGAAGTGGTCAAATTACTTACGATTGGGTGCCAGAAATATCAACTACAGCAATAGGTTCTAATTTAAGTGCAGGTTCTTACGCAATTCAAGTAACTGATGAAGTAGGTTGTACAGAAATTATTACAACAGAGCTTAATAACCCAACTTCTATAAATGGTTCAATTTCTAAAGTAGATGTATTATGCAATGGTGCAGATGATGGAAGCCTGGATCTTCAATTAAGTGGTGGAACGCCCCCATATAGTTATTCTTGGAATAATGGAGCAACACAAGAAGATTTAAGCAACCTAGCTCCTGCTGATTATTCAGTTACTGCTATTGATGCAAATGGTTGTATTTTCATAATATCAGAAACGATTACAGAAACACCATTATTACAAGAGGAGATACCTGGCGAAGCTATAGTTTCTGATGCTTCTTGTACAAATGATGCAGCAGGATCAATAGACATAAGTATTACTGGTGGTACTCTGCCATATACCTATCAATGGTCGTCTGGTGAAATTACAGAAGATATAAACAATCTTACACCAGGAAATTATTTTGTAACAGTTACAGATGCTAACGACTGTACATTTGGTGTTGCTTATGATGTTTTAGAGGCATCAAGTTGCTCTTCAGATCTTGCTTTAATTGTAGAATTAGCTCCTGGCGAACCTACAGAATTTAAAGAAGGTGACGATATTACTTTTGTTATTACTTTGGTTAATCAAGGAGAAGATGACTTAGATGATGTAACAATAGTGGACTATTTTCCAACTGGCTTGTCATTAAATGATCCTTTTTGGGAATCAATAGGTGGTAATGTTGCTAGTTTATTAATTGGAGGAACACTTACCGCTGGCTCAACCACAATAGTGGATATTACTTTTACAGTTAATAGTGCCGCACCAAACGGCTTTTTACTGAATTATGCAGAAGTAGCTAGCGCAACTAATTCATTGGGTAACCCTTATCAAGATGTTGATTCAACACCTGATACAATAAATGGCAATGATGCTGGTGCAGCAGCAGGCTCACCTACAGATAACACTTTTGATGGAAACGGAACAGACGATGAAGATGATCATGATGTGGCTTCACTTTTTATACAATCGTTTGATTTAGCTTTGCAAACAACTTTATCAGGTTCACCTGGTACAGCTCCTGGCGAAGCACTCACCTTGTTAGTTACTATAACAAATCAAGGTTCTATTGATGCTTACAATATAATTGTTAATCAATCCATTTCAGATAATCTTATTTTAAATGATTCTGATTGGACTCAAATAGGCAACATTATTACCACAACCTTTGCAGGTCCTTTATTGGCAGGAGAAGTAATTACAATTCCGGTAGACTTTATTTTATCTGAAGATGCAGAACCTGGTGTATTGATAGTAGTATCAGAATTAGGTGGAGCAACATTAGAAGATGGAACACCAGCTAATGATACTGACTCAACGCCTGATACTGATTTTATGAATGATGCAGGCGGTGCCCCTGGAACTCCATCAGATAACCCTATAATTGGAAATGGAACTGGTGTACCTGGCGGATCTGATGCTACTACTGATGAAGACGATCACGACCCTGTAATTATTGTAGTAGAGGATTTACTAATTGATTTAGAGTTAGATATAAATTTAGACCCACGTTTTGTTGAAGTAAACGATGTGGTTACCTGGACAATAAATGTTGAAAACAAAGGTCCTGCTGATGCTAGTGATGTTGACATTGTAAATGACTTTGGTGATGATTTAGTTTATTTAAATGATAACTCAGGTGGTTCTTATATATCAGAAACAGGTATTTGGGTTATTGGTGATTTAGCTGTTGGCGAATCTACTTCAATAGAAGTATTAACAACAGTAGATGCTTTAAATAACATGCAACTAACATCTCAAGTACGTTTTGCTAATGAAGATGATGTTGATTCTACACCAAATAATAACATTGAAGCAGAAGATGATCAAGATAGCGATGCACCTCAGCCTAATCGATCAATATCTTTACAAGATCCTTGTAATTGTGAAAATGGAATTGATATAGATGGAGATGGAAATATAGACTTTGCTTATGAAGGTATTATTATCACATCTGCAAGTATAGGAGAAAATTGGACTTTAACCTCTGCTACAGGCTTAGTAAATTCCTCAGGATTGCCATTAACTTCTGCAACTTTAGAAAATAGTGGCGATGGAAACTACCTTTTACCAGCTTATGCTTACACAGATGGTGTCACAGGTTTTTCTGCAATTTTTGAAGAAACAGAAACAGGCACTACACTTTCAATAAATGGAGATGCCTGTAGTCCTTGTCTGGTTACAACAATGAACAACCCACCAAATATAGGGCCAGATCAACAAACTTGTACAGAACCGATTACTCCAATAGCAATATGTGTTAATGATTTTGATCCAGATGGTGATAACGTATCAATTTTAACTGCCGAAACTACCTTTAACTGTAGTATAGAAATTTTTAATGATACTTGCTTTACTTATATACCTCTACCAGGATTAATAGACGTTACTGACACTATATTTGTAGTTGCTTGTGACGATGGTAACCCACCATTGTGCGATGAAATGAAGGTTCTGGTAGACATTAGAGAAGATTGTGATTTTGAACCACCAATTTGTGAGAGTAATCCAATAATATTAGATTGTACAGAGTTTGTTACACCATTAGAAATTTGTGTACCAGATTTTTGTAAGCTAGATGACGATACTGAAATGATTGATGATGCAGAAACCATATTCAATTGTAGTATAGAGTTGTTGGAAGATAACTGCTTTAAATACACACCTCTGCCTGGTATAGATGGCGTTGATACCGTATACATATACGGTTCCGATGCATTTGGTGCTTTAGATACAATTGTAGCCTATATTATTGTTACAGATGATTGCGATACTTATTTTGAGGCAATCGACGATGAAACAGATACCAATGTAAATGAACCAGTTACCATAAACGTGTTAGAGAATGATAATAATAATTCAGATTGTAAATTAGGAGATTTAGCATTAAGTATAGTTTCCCAACCATCAAATGGTACAGTAACAATAAATGCTGATGGAACTTTTGAGTATACACCAAATGAAGATTTTGTTGGCCAAGATAGCTTTGAATACGAAGTATGTTGTTTAAGTGTGTGCGATGTAGCAATTGTTACTATAAACATTAATGATGCTATGCCAATGGCAAATAATGATCAAGTTTCAACCGAAGAAAATGTACCTGTAACAATTAATATTTTAGAAAATGATGACCCTTTCTTTCAAAATTGTGATATTGATGATTTAACAATAGAAATTGTTTCAGCACCATTTAGCGGTTTAGTTGCAATTTTTTCCATTGATAGCATTGTTTACACACCAAATGAAAACTTTGTAGGTGAAGATTCTTTTGAGTATGAAGTTTGTTGTGCTGATGTTTGTGATATTGCATTGGTTTCTGTTACTGTTAATAGCAGCAATTTACCAATGGCAAATAACGATCAAGTTTCAACCGAAGAAAATGTATCAGTTACAATTAATGTTTTAGAAAATGATGATCCTTTCTTTCAAAATTGTGATAGTGATGATTTAACAATAGACATTGTTTCAGCACCATTTAGTGGCTCAGTAATAGTTTATTCTATTGGTAACATAATTTATACACCAGATGAAGGCTTTATAGGAGAAGACAACTTTGAGTATGAAGTTTGTTGTATAGATGTTTGCGACAGAGCTGTGGTTTCAGTTATAGTGAACGGTGAAAATAATCCGCCTATTGCAATAAATGATGAATTTAATACTCAAGTCAATCAACCAGTAACAATTGAAATTTTAGGTAACGATTCAGATCCGGATGGAGACGATATTGAAGTAGTTTTTATTGATGAACCGAATAATGGAAACGTTATTCCGCTTGATAATGGATCGTATATATATGTACCCGATTCCGGTTTTGTTGGTATTGACTCTTTCACTTACGTAATTTGCGATGTTGTTGACCCTCCATTATGCGATACGGCAACTGTTTACATAAATGTATCAGACAACAACCCACCGGTAATTGTAGATAATAATGGTGTAGAAATAGATACCATATTTGCAACTACCTTGGTTGACACACCTTTTGATGATTGTATAACAGCAATTGACCCAGATGGAGACAATATTACAATTGATATATTAGATGCAGGAAACAATGGAATCTTAGTGTTCACAAACGATTCTTGTTTTATTTATACACCCGATTCTAATTATGTAGGCATTGATACATTAATATTTACGGCTTGTGATGATGGAATACCTCCTTTGTGCGATACAGTATGGTATATTATAGAGGTAATTGATGAAGATTTAATTCCAACTGCAAACCCAGATGAAGTAGAAACACCAGTAAATACGCCAATCACTATACAAATATTGGAAAACGATATATTAGAAGAGGGTGAGCCAGTAACAATAACTATAACAGAAGGGCCTACAAATGGTTCAGTTATAAAGACAGATGATGACCAGATTGTTTATACACCAGATTCTAGCTATGTTGGTATTGATAGTTTTATTTATGAAGTATGCGATGTAAATAGTTGTGACACAGCAATAGTGTACATTAATATTTTCGATCCTAATTTGGCTTTAGAACTGGTTGACGATACCTATCAAACAGATCTGAGTACTCCAATTACCTTCAACGTTTGCGAAAATGATATTTTCGATGGAGTTATTGATATAATATTTTTTGAACAACCTACAATGGGTACTGTAATCCCAAATAATGATGTAGTTTGTGAATTTACATATATTCCAAATGGGGCGGGTGTCGATTGTTTCAACTATATAGTAGAAAATGAATTAGGCCAAACCGATACCGCTCAGGTTTGTATTTTTGTTGAGGATGTATGCGATAGTGATATACAAAATACCTTAACACCAAACGGAGATGGAATAAATGACATTTTTAGTTTAGATAGATTTGTTACATGTTGTAATAACCCTGAGGTAATTATTTTTAATAGATGGGGAGGCATCGTGTACGATAATAAAGATGTGCAACAAGGAGAATCTTGGAGAGGAGAACATCACAGTAATGCAGGCGGTAACGACCAAATGTTACCAGATGGAACTTACTTCTATTGTGTTATATGTACAGATCCAAATGATCCATCAAAAGTTGAAAAATTAACAGGCTTTATACACTTAGATCAATAAACCCGCAGTGGTCAAATAATTATTAAAAAGAGTAAAATGAAAAGAATAAATATTTTAATTATAATTGCTGTAATTACTGTTTGCTTGGGTATTAGCAACCAATCAAACGCACAGCAATATTCTGAATATACACAATATATGTTCAACCCTGTGGTGTTTAACCCTGCTTACACAGGCTCAAGAGGTTTAATAAGTATGCGAGCAATTTATCGTAACCAATGGACAGGTTTAGAAGGTGCTCCACGAACAATTAACTTTGGTATACATAGCCCGTTTAGAGAAAGCAATGCAGCAATAGGTTTATGGTTAGAAAACGACGAAATAGGGTTTACCCAAACAACAAGAGTAAATGGAACTTTTGCATACCATATACCAATGGGTAAAGCCAAATTAAGTTTAGGCCTAAATGGCGGTTTCGCAAATTGGAACGTAAATTATGACGGAGATGATCCTGGAGTAGAATCATATAGTGATTTTTTACCCAGCGTAGGTGCAGGTTTATGGTTATATACCCGCAGGTTTTACATCGGTTTATCATCACCAGATTTTTTAGCAAATGAGCCAAATGCTGATGGTAGTGGAATATCAGAAGAAATACATTACTATGCCACCGCAGGTGTAGTATTGCCACTTGGTAGATCTGTAAAATTTAAGCCAACTGCATTTTTAAAATTTGTAGAAGATACACCACAAGAGTTGGACTTAACAGCGCACTTCTTGTTTAGAGAAACCTTATGGATTGGCGTTGCTTGGAGTTCTACACTTGGTAATGAAAGTTTACTCCGGTCAGATTCAATTGACTTTTTAGCCGAGTTACAGTTAACCGGGCAATTGGTAGTGGGGTACTCTTACGATTTAACAAACTCCGAACTAAAATTACACGACCTTGCCACCCACGAAATTATGTTGGGTTACGATTTCTGTTATAGCAAAAATAAAATTGTAACACCACGTTATTTTTAATCCAATTAGTAAAGCCAACATTCTTAAAATAAAATAAAATATGATAAAGCATAAACTATATATCGTCTTCGTACTTTTGATGTTTAGCTACTTAGGGTTTTCGCAAAATGCAAAGCTTGATAAAGCCAATAAGCTGTATGAAGCATTAGAATTTTCTAAAGCCATACCCCTTTATTTAGCGGTTTTAGAAAAAGAAGATGATACCTCGGCAAAAGAAAAATTAGCAAATTCGTACAGGTTAATTAATGATGTAAGAGGTTCCGAGCAATGGTTGCAAGAAGTTGTAAAAGGAGACGGTAGCGATGATGTATATAAATTATTATATGCAATGACTTTAATGGAAACTGAAAAGTATGCAGAAGCCGAGTACTGGCTTAGCCAATTTTTAGAAACCAACCCAAGCCATAGGCAAGCTAGCAATTTGTTAAATTCTTGCCAAAATTTAGAATCATTGCGTTCAAACAGGTTAGGTTGCATTGTAAAGCAGTTACCAAATACTGTCAACGATTCAAGGTGTTCTGAAATGGGACCAGCTTTTTATGAAGATGGAATTGTTTTCTCCTCAGATTGTGATACTACAGTTATAAAACGCTTAACCAGTTGGTCAGGTCGTTCATTTTATGATTTGTATACCACTTCCGATATGGGTGGCGAAAGCTATTCAAAAAGAAAACGTAACAAATACGGATCAGTAGGAACTGGTCGTTTTCACGAAGGACCAGTAACTTTTAATGCTGATGAAACTAAAATGTTTTACACTCGGAATAACTATAAAAAGGGTGCAGGTATTGGTAAAGATAGCGGAGGCGTAATTAGGCTTAAAATTTATGAAGCCGCAAGAGATGGCAACCGTTGGATTACCGTTGATAGCTTACCATTTAATAGTAATGATTACTCTGCCTGTCACCCAGCATTAACAGAAGATGGTACTAAACTATATTTTGCTTCTGATATGCCAGGCGGTTATGGAGGTTTCGATTTATATTTTTCAGAAAAAACAAATGAGGGTTGGTCTCAGGCTACCAACTTAGGTCCAAAAATTAATACAGAAGGCGATGAAGTATTTCCTTTTCATCATCTTTTTGGTCAGTTATATTTTGCTTCTGATGGCCTTTCTGGTTTAGGTGGCTTAGATATTTTTTCATCTGATGTAGAAGGAATACAAGTTAATACAAAACCTAAAAACTTGGGCTTTCCATTAAATACACCGAGAGACGATTTCAGTTATGTTTTAGATGATGAAGGTAATAAATCCTACTTTTCATCTAACAGAAATGAAACTATGCCTGGTGACGATGACATATATAGTTCATATTGCGATAGCTTTAGACTAAATGGTGTAGTAGCTGATTGTGAAACCGACGGAGCTGTAAAAGATGCTACTGTAACCTTAATTGATGAAAATGGAGAAGTAGTAGCAGAAGGTATAACTGGTGATACAGGTTTGTTTACTTTCGAAATTCAACCAGATAGAGCTTATAAAATTAAAGGTGCAGCAACAGGCTATATTACTGATACTATTTCGGTTTCATCGGTTGGTATGATGACGGGCGAAGCACTTCAGGTACGTTTACCACTTTGTAAAGAAAAAGATTGCCCAGAAGCTGGCACCCCGTGTAATGATGGTGATGATACCACTATTAATGATGTAGAAGACGGAGATTGTAATTGTATTGGAACTCCAGAAGATTGCTTTATAAGTGGTAGAATATTCGATCAAGAAAATAGCACACCTATTTTAGGAGCTAGAATAACAATAAGTGATAATAATACTGGCTATTCTAGAGAGGCTATAACCGACGAAACAGGTACATATAATTTTGCTACAGAAAGAGGAACAACTTATACTGTTACTGCTTCAAAAGAATGTTATTATGCTGAAACTAAATCAACCAATATTGGTGATTGTGTAGTTACAATTGATTTACCATTAAGACCAGTTTTAGTTGGAGATATAAATTTATTACACATTTACTATGATTTAGATAAAGCAGACATACGACCAGATGCAGAGCCAGAATTAAGTAAGCTGTTAACATTATTAAATGATAGCCCCGATTTAACAGTAGAGCTAGCATCACATACCGATTCTAGAGGTAGTGATAGTTATAATCTTGATCTTTCTCAAAGAAGGGCAGAATCTGCCAAAGCCTGGTTAGTTGAGCGCGGTTTAGATGAAAGCAGAATTTCTGCAACTGGCTACGGTGAATCACAATTAGTAAATAATTGTAGTGACGGTGTTGATTGTAGTGATAAAGATCATCAAGACAATAGAAGAACCGAATTTAGAATCACCGGAGGTTGCGGTGGTACTTTGTACAGCAATCCAAATGGAACTTCTACCACCCCAAAAGATCCGTATGGCGATGTTAACCCGTATGGCACTGGTACTAATAATATCTATGAATTTGATAAATAACCTTCACTATTTATAATATATTTAAAGCTCAACTCAAATAAAGGGTTGGGCTTTTTTTTAATACTTTAAAATTGTATTTCGTAAACAACATAAGCAGCAATTTTTTAGATGGGCAAGAGGCCATTCATTGTTTAAAGGTATTAAGAAAACAAGTTGGTGACATTATTGAAATTACGGATGGTAAGGGCTTTTTTTACAAAGCAAAATTAACTAAAGCATCAAATAGAAAAGCTAATTTTAAAATTTTAAACACCAAAAAAATTGAGGCTTATAAGCCCAAACTTCATTTATATTTTTCACCTACTAAACAAGGTGCAAGAAATGAATGGTTGTTAGAGAAATGTACCGAACTGGGTATTGATACTTTTACACCAATAATTTGTGAAAAATCGGAAAGACGAAAATTAAATATTGATCGTTTAAATAAAATAATAATTAGTGCTATTAAACAAAGCCAACGTGCTTGGCTGCCCACTTTAAATAATGTTACATCTTTTACAAAAGCTATTGATAAATTAAACGAAGTTGAAAAATTTTTGGCGAGCTTTAATAATGAGCAAAAAAATTTAGAAGCCGTTTTATTAAAAGATAAAGAAACTGCTATTTTTATTGGGCCAGAAGGTGATTTTTCTGAAAAAGAAAAGAAATTAGCACAAGAAAATAATTTTAGTATTGTAAATTTGGGTAATTACAGGTTGCGTACAGAAACAGCTTGTATTGCAGTAACCGACTTGTTTAACATCTTAAATAGAAAATAATGAAAAAAATAATTATATATATAATTTGTGGAATGTTTTTTTTAAATGTGTTTGCTACAGAAAACAGTTTAAAAATTGCTTTGTTAAAATATAATGGCGGAGGCGATTGGTATGCTAACGAAACTGCTTTACCCAATTTGGTTAATTATTGTAACGATAACTTAGGTACAACAATATCTAACAATATAGCAACTATTGAAGTGGGCAGCCCAGAAATATTTAATTACCCTTATTTACATATGACAGGGCACGGAAATGTTGTTTTCAATGATCAGGAAGCAGAAAATTTAAGAAACTATTTAATGGCTGGTGGCTTCTTACATGTAGATGATAATTATGGAATGGATCCATTTGTAAGGCCAGCTTTAAAAAAGGTATTTCCAGAGCTACAATTAATTGAAGTTCCTTTTAGCCATAAAATTTATCATCAGAAATATGATTTTAATACAGGTTTACCCAAAATACATGAGCACGATGGCGAGCCTGCAAAAGGTTTCGGTTATTTTTATGAAGGGCGTTTAGTTGTTTTTTATTCTTACGAAAGTGACTTGGGAGATGGCTGGGAAGACCCTGAGGTGCATAATGATCCACCTGATGTAAGAGAAAAAGCACTTAGAATGGGTGCAAACATTATCCAGTATATTTTTACACAGTAAAATTGCAAATAAATGCTATTTGCAGAGGTAAACGGACACAAAGAACTTAAAGAGCAACTTGCCAGAGCTGTTACTAATAACAACTTGGGTCACGCCATACTCTTTTATGGTCCAGAAGGTAATAATGCATTGCTTTTGGCTTGGGCTTTGGCGCAATATTTAAATTGCGAAAATAAAGGGGCAGATAGTTGTAATAACTGTAACAGTTGTAAAAAATTTAATAAACTCATTCATCCTGATTTTCATTTTGTTTACCCTATTTACGTAAGCAAAGCAGATAAAAAATTTTTAAGTGTAGATTTTTTAGTGGATTGGCGTAAAATACTTTTAGAACAACAAAATTTTAACTTAAACCAATGGTTTAGCAGTATAAATGCCGACAATAAAAACGCAAATATACCAGCAGCAGAATGTAACGAAATTATCAGAAAAGTACAGTTAAAAGCATTTGAAGCTGATTATAAAATAGTGGTAATTTGGCAAGCAGAATATTTAAGTAAAGAAGGAAATAAGCTACTTAAAATTATTGAAGAGCCACCAAATAATACAATTTTTATACTAATAGCCAATGATGTTGAACAAATATTACCAACTATACAAAGCAGAACAAGGTTAATTAAAGTACCATCATTAACAAATGCAGAAATGCAAACTTTTTTAGAAAGAAAAGAAACCTTTAACAAACAGCAAATAGACCAAATAATAAATATTGCAGAAGGCAGCCTAATTGAAGCTAAAATATTAATTGCTAATGAAGGTAATAACTTTAATGAATTAATGATACGTTGGTATGAGGCTGCTTTTAAAAACAATGCAATAGAAGCCAATAATATTATTGATGAGATTCAAGGCGTAGGCAAACAAAATCAAAAATATTTTATTGAATACCAACTTAACTTTTTAAGGCAAACCTTGTTGTATCTTAATACTAAGCAAAATAATAAATTGCCAGAAAACGAAAGAGAGCAAAAATTACTTAAATACTTAGCCAATAAAATAGATCAATTAACTATTATGGATTTAGTAGAATTATTAGATAAGCAGATTTATTATATTGAGCGTTATGCCAATATAAAAATTCAATTTTTCAACCTGTTTATTGAGTTATCTGATATAATAAGGAGAGTAGCTGTTGTTTCCAAACAATTTTTAACTACTTCTAATGGCAATAACCGGATCTAAAAAAGCAGCTTTTATTGCAGGTATAATACCAGCAATAAGGCCAATTATTACGGAAAGCATTACGCCTAATACAATATTATTTACATTCATTGGAAACACATAATCTGGCTTTAAAAATGCGATAGCCTTAATCATAGCATATACCGAAACCAAGCCAGTTAAACCACCAAGAATACATAGCATAATTGCTTCAATAATAAATTCGGTTAAAATAATGCTACGCCTGGCACCTAGCGATTTTTTTATACCAATAATTTTTGTGCGCTCACGAACCGATACAAACATAATATTGGCAATACCAAAGCCACCTACCAAAATAGAAAACCCACCAATTAACCAGGCAGCTTGATTTACTACTTTAAAAAGTTTATCTAACAAATTATCTAAAATGCTTAATTGGTTAAGCGAAAAATTATCTTCTTCAGCTGGCCTTAGTTGGCGCGAAGACCGTAAAGCTATGGTTGCTTCGGCCTTTAACTGATCTAAACTTACCCCTTTGGCTGGGGCAATATTTAACTGCGGATCATTAGTTAACCTTTTTACACTTATAAATTTGCGGATGAAATTTAGCGGAATAATAATATTTTCATCATAAGAAATATTAATAATGCTTTCGCCTTCTTTTACTAATTTACCAATAATAGTGGCTTCATTTCCATCTAACTTTATTACCTCTCCAATTGGGCTAGCTTCCCCAAATAGCTCTTCAGCTACTTTTGCACCAATAACAGCAACCGCAGCCCCACTATGCGATTCTGATGGCGTAAAATATCTTCCATTACTAAATTCGAAATTCCAAATATCATCAAACTCATGCGTTGGCCCAAAAACACCTATTTCAGTAATTTTATCTTGCCCCGCTTTTACCTCTTTTATATTTGTTTGCATTGCAAATGAAACTGTACGGGCACTTGGCACATTATTTTTTAAGGCATCGTAATCATCTAAATCAGGGTAGGGGCGTTTAATAACATTCTTCCAGTCTACATCTGGCCCACCGCCCCAGGGCCATTTACTTACATAAACCACATCACTACCCAATTTTGCGAAAGAGCCCCGTATTTGGCCTTCAAAACCATCAATTACAGTAAGTACAGATATTATGCAGAAAATACCAATGGTAATACCTGCCAACGACAAAAAAGTACGCAGTTTATTAGCGGTTAATTCTTTAAGAGCCATTGAAACACTTTCTGCAAGTACTTGAAATATCATATTGTAAAGTTAATGCTTTTTGTGTTAGCTTTAATATTTTTGCAGTTTAGTAAAGTTAAATGAAACTAACAACTCCGGTACCAGCCAACAAAGCAAACTTTAATATTAGCCACGCTAATAAAATAGCATTAATGGGTTCTTGCTTTGCAGAAAACATTGGTGCTAAATTACTTCATTTAAAATATGATGCTTTAATTAATCCTTTTGGCATTATTTACAACCCTGTTTCAATAGCAAATTTATTAGAACGTATTATATTTTTAAAAAAATTTAGCTTAGATGATGTTTTTAAACACGATGAACTTTATTTTAGTTTTGAACATCATAGCTTGTTAAGCTCTATCAGCCCAACTGAACATCTTATTAAAATAAATAAACTGTTAAACGAAGCGCATCAATTTTTAAAAACGAGTGAGGTATTAATTATTACCTTCGGTACAGCGTTCATATATAAATATATTGCTACTAAACAAGTTGTAGCTAATTGCCATAAATTACCTAATACAGAGTTTGAAAAAGAAAGATTAAGTATTAAAAATATTTTCAATACTTTTAATAAATGCTTGTTACAGTTATTTCAATTTAACAAAAAAATAAAGGTAATTTTTACAGTTAGCCCGGTGCGCCACGTTAAAGATGGCGTTGTAAATAATACCAAAAGCAAAGCTATCTTACACCTTGCTATCGATCAGTTAATAAATGCGCATACTGAAAAATGTAGTTATTTTGCAGCCTATGAAATTATGATGGACGAATTACGTGATTATCGTTTTTATAAAGATGATTTTTTACACCCAACTGCATTAGCGGTTAATTATATATGGCAGCATTTTGAGAATAGCTATTTCAATGAAAAAAGTATTATTTTTAATAAACAAATAAAAGCTATGCTACAACAGTTTAATCATAAGCCGTTTAATGCAAATACTCAAAGCCACAAAACAAGTATTGAAAAGTTAATTGATAAAATGCAGCAATTTCAAACAGAACACAATATTTTTTTTTTAAAAGAAATAGAACAATTGAACAACAACCTTAATTTTGCTGAATAACCATGGCAAAAGGAAAAAATATTAAAAGCGTAAAAAAGCGAGGCCCGTCGCAATTGAGTAGTATACTAAGCATTGCATTGGTACTGTTTTTAATAGGTTTAATTGGTTTGTTAATGGTTAATGCACAAGCCGTTTCCGATTATTTTAAAGAAAACTTACAGGTAAATATTATTTTAAGCGACACAATTACTGAAACCGAGTTAAGTAGTTTACAACAAAATATGGAACGGAACGCTGCGGTAAAATCATTAGGCTATGTTTCTAAAAATATGGCTAAAACTATGTTTGAAGAATCGTTTGGCGAAGGTATAGAAGAAGTATTAGGTTTTAACCCCTTGTATGCCAGTTTAGATGTCAACTTAAATGCAGCTTACGCCAACAACGATAGTTTAACTAAACTTCAAACTAATATTGAAAAGTATAGTGGTGTTAAAGAGGTACACTATCAAAAAACATTATTAGAATTAGTTGATCAAAATTTTAGAACAGCGGCTTTTATATTGTTGGCTGTAAGCGTTTTGTTTTTAATAGTAGCTATTACAATTATTGATAATACTATAAAGCTAACCCTATATTCAAAGCGGTTTTTAATTAAGAGTATGCAATTAGTTGGAGCAACAAGAAGTTTTATTACCAAACCATTTTTAAAGCAAAGTTTAAGTAATGGTATTTTGGCAGCGGTTTTAGCCGTAACAGCCTTAGTTGGTGTATTGGTTTATATACAGCAAAACTTTCCAGATTTTTTAGTTTTAAAAGATGCCATACGATTTGGTATAGTAATATTAATAATATTTGGAGTAGGTATATTTATTTCGTGGTGGAGTACGCGCCGCAGTATATTGCGTTACATTAAAATGAAGTTAGACGATTTATATTGATTTAGAAAGCATACGCATTAAAACTCGGATCAAATTCGTTGGTAGCATAACTTTTTATAACTTTTAAATTTTTAAACTCATATTTTTCAAATAAACCCTTATCATCTTCCATTAGCTGCATAATTGGTAAATAGTTTTCTTTATCAACATACAAAGTAGTTTTTGGTGCGTAAGAAGTTGGTACGGTAATTACATCACCTTCTGATAAATCCCAAAAACTGTCTACCGCTTCGTTCATTTCAATTATTGAATATTCGCTAATTAAAAGTTTACTTGATATAGAAAAAATATCTTCACCTTTTTGAACTGTATAATTTTTTGTGGCGTAAGTAGGATCAATTATTTCAATTTCATAGCAAGCTCTACCATCAAATTGAACAATACCCTTGTAATCCAGAATAGTGTCTACTTCTTCACCTGCTCTGTTAAATGCATCAATAAAAACTTCTTTTAAAAACTCAAAACCAAGGTTAACTAAGGTATGGTGGCGTTTATCCAACATTAGTCGGTTTTGAATGCTCAATTTTATATTAGGTACAAAAAATTTATTGGGATTTACATAAACTCTATCTGCTCCATACAAGCTTGGGTTATACAATATTTCAACTCCATTGTTAGGTTCAATAGCTTTAATGTAAATCGTTCTTGGCTTGTTCGATAACTTAAACTCAATTTGATTTTTTTGATTAAAACCATCCAAACGTTCTTCAGAAAATAAGCTGCCTTGCAGGTTATTATTATTATCAATAGCCTCAAACATTTTTTCAATAATTTCAAAAGGCGTATTAACTTTTTGGGCGTTAACACTTATAACGGTAAATGAAACAAAGCAGGTTATTAAAATATAAATTTTCACGCCAAGTAAACGAGAGATTTTTAAAAGTATTTTTTGAGAATTGGATTTTTCAAACATTTATACCATTTTGGCTTTAAGAGGTGACACAAAAATTTTGGAAATAACTTGATGAATCTAAAGAAAAAAGCGCAAGCATACTCAGCGGCTAAATCAAGTATTTTCTTAACAAATAGGCGAGCGCTAAACTTAATTTAGTATTTAAACATTAACCGAAATTTATATAACATTTTATTATCATTTTGATAATACGCCCTTTATTCAAACCAATAATAAAAAAGCCCTCACATTGTGAAAGCTTTTTTTAGGAGAGATAGCGGATATTTTATTCCGTTGCTCTCCATAAAATTCCGATATGACGTTTGTTCGGTTTTTCCTTTTTTCCATTAAAATGGTAGTAGAACCAAATCTAAAATAACAATTAATATTATTAAGTGCCAATCGGCGCATCATCATCATCTACCGATTTTGAAATAGAAGATCTCATTTTAGTATCAGCTTCTATATTTTTAAATTTGTAATAATCCATAATACCTAAATTACCATTTCTAAAAGCATCAGCAATTGCCTTTGGTATTTCCGCTTCTGCCTGTATCACATTTGCACGGGCTTCTTCTGCTTTAGCTTTCATTTCCTGCTCGTTGGCAACAGCCATAGTTCTTCTTTCTTCTGCTTTAGCCTGTGCAATGTTTTTATCTGCATTTGCTTGATCTATTTGCAGTTCTGCACCAATATTTTTACCAATATCAATATCAGCAATATCAATTGATAATATTTCAAAAGCCGTTCCACTATCTAAGCCTTTGCCCAATACCAATCGCGAAATAGAATCAGGGTTTTCTAATACTTCTTTGTGCGAAATGGCACTACCAATAGAAGTTACAATACCTTCACCAACTCTGGCTAAAATAGTATCTTCACCGGCACCACCAACCAATTGCTTAATATTTGCGCGTACAGTAACCCTTGCGTTTGCAATTAATTGAATACCATCTTTTGCAACAGCAGTAACTGGTGGCGTATTAATTACCCGTGGATTTACTGATACTTGTACAGCTTCAAATACATCTCTACCAGCCAAATCAATAGCGGTGGCAGCCTTAAAGTCTAACGGAATGTTAGCTTTATCAGCAGAAATTAAAGCATTTACAACTGAGTTCACCCTTCCACCAGCAAGATAGTGCGCCTCTAATTCATCTCTCGATAATCTAATACCAGCTTTGTGCGCATTAATCATTGAGTTTACTACTATAGAAGGCGGCACTTTACGAACACGCATCAGCACCAGCTGTATTAAACTTACTTTTACACCCGAAACTATTGCGGTTAACCACAGCCCAATCGGAACGTAGTAAAAAAATATTAATATTAAAAGAATAATGCCGACTAAAGCGGCTATAAACATTACATCCATAAGGTATATTTATGATTTAGTTAATTTTTTTACAATAATTTTATTTATTTCAATTTTATGAACCACTATTGGCGTATCTTTTTTTATAAAGTTGGCCAACGAATGAACTTCGTATTTAGAACCGTTTATAAAAGCCTTACCTACCGGTCGTAAATCTGTATAAGCAAAACCTTCCGTTCCAGCTTCAAAGTGTATATTTTCTAATTCGTTTACTTTGCCGTGTAACTCTTTAGTTAAAGCCATACCGCTCGAAGAAAATGTTTTGTAACCCTGATATAACAAAACACTACCTATAAATGCAGTTAACAACAATGTTATTAAACCTGCTGTTACACCAAACTTGCTAAAAGTAATTCCAACAGCTACAACCAAAACCAATAAACCAGCAATACCAATTAAGGTAGTACCCGGGAAAAGGTAAAATTCAGCAATTAGCAATAACAAGCCAAGTATTAGTAAACCAACAATAGTAATTGTCATAAAAATTAAAATCAATATAAAAATATCATTTTATGCTGTATTAGTTCCATTAAATCGCTTTTTATTTTTGTTGTAAATTTGAAGCATCATTTAAAACAAGCAAAATATTGAAAGTACAGCTACTTGTATTAGGTAAAACTTCGCAATCTTACGTGGAAGATGGAATGAAAATTTTTGAAAAACGACTTTCAAAATATTATAAATTTTCTACCATTATCGTCAATAATCAAAAAATTAAATCAACCGATGGAGCAGTAGTAAAAAAATTAGAAGCTGCTTTATTATTACCTTACTTTCAAAAAAGTGCCATCAATATTTTGTTAGATGAAAGCGGTAAAACCTTTAGTTCCAAACAATTTGCCACACAGTTTCAAAATTGGTTAAACCGATCACCCGATGCTATTAATTTTTTTGTGGGAGGTGCTTTTGGTTTTCATAAAAGTATTTACGAGGCCGCCCAACATAAAATAAGTTTATCAACAATGACTTTTTCGCATCAACTCATCCGCCTTATTTTTATGGAACAATTGTATAGAGCCGTTTCAATTATACACAATTTACCTTACCATAATGAATAACAAATATGAAGTATGTATGATGAATTGTTTTTTTGGAGCGAGAGTGTTGGTTTCGCATAAATAGTAGGCCAGCTTTACGTTGCAATACAACTTCCGCTTTACTCCAGTTGCATTTCCACTACAATCTGGGCTAGTTTAATTACTTTGCCCACCCGTGAAAGATTAGATTTTCAACTATTAAATACCTTCATTTTAAAAACAAAAAATTAAATTTGTATTTAATGAAAGCAGCAAGTGTAAAAGATTTAAAAATAGCCTTAAAAGAATGTTCGTCAGCACAATTGGTTGAACATTGTTTAAGCCTGGCAAAATTTAAAGTAGAATGCAAAGAACTGCTAACTTACCTACTGTTTGAAGCAGATAATGAAGCCGCTTATGTAGAAGAAGTAAAACATGTAATTACCACACAGTTTGAAGAAATTGGCACTTCAAATTATTATTACATTAAAAAAAGCGTTCGTAAAATATTGCGCAACATAAAAAAATATATCCGCTACTCCAAACAAAAAGAAACCGCTACAGAACTCTTACTACATTTTTGTACCGAACTAAAAACCAATTATCCAGATATGGAACGAAGTGCCGCTATGCAAAACATTTTTACAAGGCAAATATTATTACTACAAAAAACAATGACCAGCCTTCACGAAGATTTACAATACGACTACCAACAAGAATTGAATGAGTTGCTAATTAGTTAAGTTGCTACAGTTAACATTATTTTTACAGCAATTGTGTGTGGTTAGAACCAAAATTTCTTTAAGAGATAGAAGTTTTTTAATCAACCAATTTTAAATTATCTTTATAGTCTCAAACAAAGTAATGAAGCTATTACAATTAAAAGCAAAAGATTTTCGCTCCTTAAAAGATTTGGAGATTAATTTTCCAGATGAACAAGTGATTGCGATTATTGGCAATAATGGTTCGGGGAAAACTGCGGTTTTGGATGCTATTGAAATATGTTTTAATAAGGTTATACATCATCTACTTAGGCTAAAAAATTTTGACTTTCCTGCTAATGATAGAGCATCAGAATTTGCAATTATTAATTTAAAATATAATGTTGGTGAGAATGAATATGATGCGATAGTTTCAGTACAAAATTCAAGTGTAAATTGTCCAATTTCTGATATTGAAATTCGACCTCGTTTTATGTACTATGCTTCACCTAGAAATTATGATGATAATACCGATAAAAATGAAACTTATCATAAGATGCGTAAATTGGTTGACTCTTTGGGAGTGGAAATGGGAGGCAGGATTTCAAAACAAGTAGGTGAAGATTTTAAAGATTGGTTTGTAGCTCAAACTCGAAGAGAAGATGAAGAAATAAAAAACTACAACTTATTTAATATAAAATCAGCCATTAACACTTTTTTCTCTCATTTAGAAGATGAACGTTTTGGATCAATGTTGGTAAAAAATATAGGGCCTCCTGATGTTTATATAGAAAAAGGTAGCTTTAGTTTAAAGCTCTCACAACTATCTGCTGGTGAAAAAATGTTGATTTATATCGTTGCAGATATTGCGAAACGATTAACTATATTTTCAGATGAACCAGATACTTTGAAAAGAGAGTACTTAGTATTAATCGACGAAATAGATCTCCACCTCCACCCAAGCTGGCAAAAATCAGTTGTTAAAGCTTTAAGTGCTACCTTTCCCAATGTTCAATTTGTAATTACTACACATTCTCCACTTATTTTAAATCAATTAAAAACAGCATCCATTTTAGTTTTAGAAGATGGAAAGTGTACTCCATTGAGCGAAAAGTATCAGTCATTTAACAGCTATGGTGCCGATTTAGAAGATATTTTAAAGATCGTTCAAGGAACAGAAAATTTATTGCCAAAAGATATTCAACAAAAATTAGATGAAATAAATGCTAAACTAAATGAAGGAGCAATTGAAGATGCAAAAGATCTAATAGAAAAATTAAAAACACTAACCGACCCTAATCAACCAGAATTGAAAAAAGCAGAAACTCAAATTCAATACAAAGAATTGCTAAAAAAATGAGATACATCCACAAACCAAAGGGTGATTTACCATTAGCTTTTACAAATTGGTTAACTTCAAACAAAAAGAAAATTGAAGACAATATTGCTGATGAAAATGTAAAAGGCGCTGAATTATGGGCATTTTTTAGAGATGATGGAAATGCTGCTTATGATGCCTTAAAAAATCATCTTGTAAAAGAACAAGGCTACATTTGTTGCTACTGCGGCCAGCGAATTGAAAATGATAACAATACTGCTATTGAGCATCTCCAACCTAAATCATCTTTTAAATTAAAAATATTCGATTACAATAATTTAATTGCTTCTTGCAGAGGCGGAAGTTCTGATAAAATTCACTTAGTACAAAAAGGAGAAACTCTTTTAAGTATTGCAGAAAAATATGGAGTTGATGTAGAACATATAATGGAAGTTTATGTAAATACAGATGAGATGAAAATGTTCCGCAAAAAACATGATCTTGAAAACTTAGCTGTTAATGATAGAATTGTTATTATCCCTTCGGTAGATAAAAAATCTCAGCATTGCGATATTAATAAAGGTAAGGAAGTGATTGATATCCATCCACTTCAAAAAAATTGCGCCGATCAATTCAACTTCAATAACTCAAATGGAAAAATTATTTCAACAAATAAAAACGAAAAAACCTTAGGTATTCTTGGCTTAAACAATAACCGCTACATTAATCAACTTAGAAAGAAAACCATTGACTCTGCATTTCAAATAAAGGAAAGTTTGATTATTGATTTTGATCATTCAAAAGAATTGTTCAATGAAAATTTACAACAAATTATCAAAAATTTAGATAGTGTAAATCGTACACCTAATTCAAAATTAGAGCCTTTTGTGTTTGTGAAAACTTGGAGTTTGCAGAATTAAAACAATATCAATTCTTATAACTATTCACCACTCCCTTCTCAAAAGTTTCGCCTTCACTTTTTGCAATAACCGAGGCTGCCGTAGCATCACCAGTAACATTTACAACGGTGCGCAACATATCTAAAGGTCGGTCAATCGGGAAAATTAAGGCAATCCAAGCCGGGTTCATACCAACACTTTCTAACACTAAAATTAACATAACCAAACCAGCAGAAGGCACGGCAGGCGCACCAATAGAAGCTAATGTAGAAGTACCAACTATGGTTATTTGATCGGCAATGGTTAATTCAAAACCAAAAAATTGTGCTAAAAAAACAGCACAAATAGCTTGGTACATACTCGTTCCGTCCATATTAACAGTTGCGCCAATAGGTAACACAAAACTGGTTGTATCTTCCGATACTTTTAAATTATCTCGAACCACTTCCATAGTTACGGGCAAGGTTGCTGCACTCGAACTGGTACTAAAAGCGAACAATTGGGCAGGACTAATTTTTCTAAAAAACTCCATATAGCCAAACTTGCGAACAAATACTTTTTGTATTAATGGGTACACTCCTAAAATAAAAAATAACAAACCAATTACAGCCGTTGCTGCAAACCAACTTAGGCCTCTTAAAATAGAAAACATTAACTCTGGTTGATCTTGTGCCATTTTAGCCAAAATACCCGCCATTAAACAAAACACAAAAAATGGAGCGGCACGCATAATTAGCTCTACCATTTTTAAAATAACTTCGTTAATACCATCAACTACAGCCATTACAGGTTTTGCTGTTTTTTTGTCAATTAAAGCTAAGCAAATACCAAAAAATATTGCGAAAAATATAATTTGAAGCATTAACACATTGTTGCTTAATGCTTTAAAAAGGTTATCGGGCACCATATCAACAAAAAAGCGCATTATGCCTCCTTTCTTCATTTTTTCGGCATCGGTTTTTTTACCTGCTACTTTTTGATCGCCGCTTTCCCCTTGAAATGCTTTAATATTTTCTTCTAATGCTAATTTTTCTTCTGGTGTAAATTTAGTGCCTGGCTGAATGGTATTAACAAGTAGCAAACCAACACTAACGGCAATAAGTGTGGTGCATACATAAAAGCCTAAGGTTTTAATACCCATACGGCCTAATTTAGTAATGTCGGATAAGCTGGCAATACCTTTTATAATAGAAAATAATACTAATGGTACTGCCAACAATTTTAATAGCTTAATAAAAATAGTGCCGAAAGGATCAATCCATTGAATTACAAACCTGCTTAAACCTAAGCTGCTGCTAATAAAGGCAACAACAATACCTAGCGCTAATCCAATTAAAATTTTCCAATGCAGTTTCATAAAGCCTTAGTTTGCTGCAAGATCGTAAATTATTTTTCTATATCCATAAAAAGTTAAGTAGAGCTTTGGGCAGTTAGTTTCTTTTTCCAATATCGCCAAAGGCCTGATACTGCCATAAATGAAGGATTTGAGTTTTCGTAACTTTTAAGAGCCTCTCTGTCTCCACCGCTTTTTACTAATAAATCTTTTGAAAACTTAGTGAATAATTCAATTAGTTCTGGCTTTGGAGTTTGCTTTTTATAATGCCCTAAAACAAAGTCGGCATATGCATCTAAAGTTTGTTTTAATTGAGTTAGATGGTTTTCGCAGTCGGTAATTTTACCGCCGTGGGTAAGATAGTATGCGGTAATATTTTCAATGCTGGCTAAGCGTTCAATAGATTTATGCCAATCTTCAATATTAATATCTGGTGGCGGTACAGGCGGTACAGGTGGCCCGTGGTTTAAGCGAATACCTGCCACATCTCCAGTAAATATTACATTGTTTAACTGCCAGGCAATATGATGTGTGGCGTGCCCGGGCGTATAATGGCTGGTAAAAGCTAACTCGTTAATGTTTAAAACCTGCCTGTCTGCTACTTCACATAAACGGTTTTCATTAATTGGTTTTAAAGTGCCCCAAAGTTCATCCATTAATGCACCGTACAATTTTGCAGCAGAAGTCAACAGTTTTTCTGGATTTTTTAAGTGCGCATATCCATTTGGATGAACATATACTTTTGCACCTTGCTCTGCCAAATACCATGCACCACCAGCGTGGTCTAAATGAATATGTGTAAGTAAAACATGCGTAATATTGCTTAACTCAAAACCATTAGCTTTTACTGCTTTCTCTAAATTTGGAATAGTTGAATGTGGTCCACTTTCAACTAAAACCAAGCCATTTTTGTGAGGTATTAAGAAAGCCGATATTTTAAAGATGTCAATGTTTTCTGTTAAATCAACTTCAATAATCTTATGCATTGCAAATCATTAATTTACAATATCGTAAAATATTTACACTTTCTGCAAATTTTTCTGCAATTCCGTGCGGTTCATAATTAGTGTCTTTCCGAAAAGTATGGTTTATCAATAAAATTTTGTTTTGATATTTAAATTGTATCTATTTATTTAATTTTTACTGTTGAAAAATCATATTCATTAGTGCTTTTACTGTTTTGAATTTGTTTTTTACTTTAAATTTTAATTTTT
>Ga0209187_1000237_pt1 | contig 117242 bp, 71 predicted proteins | sample BantaG_FD_187430 | JGI IMG/M metagenome (GOLD analysis project Ga0209187, IMG submission 187430) | Marine algal microbial communities from Bantry Bay, Ireland - BantryBay_4 metaG (SPAdes) (version 2) | ecosystem: Host-associated > Algae > Red algae > Unclassified | place: Bantry Bay, Ireland...
TATCTAATGTTTTGACAGTGAATAAAAACTCTGTTATCAATGTAAATGGAGGTGTGATCACAACTCCTATAGGTAATAACTTGTCCATTTGTAAAACGGACATGGCTAACGATACGATATTTGCCAGCGTCACTAGTGCGCTAGGTGGAAATATGTCTTGGGTGATAACAGATGACAATGGAATAATTGTGGACCTACCTGCTGCGCCACCTTTCGTATTGGATACTTCCAGTCTGGAGAGTTGCAGTATTTGGCATTTGAGTTTTGAGACACCTCTATCTGGCTTAGCCATAGGAAATTCTATGGATAGTTTGTCAGGGTTATTTGACTTCTCAGATACGCCGATTACTGTAGACAAGAACAGTTCTATAGCTGGTAGTTTATTGACAGATACGGGTATGCAATTTGATACTATAATACTAGGAAACATGCCACCAGATTCTCTGAGAGTCACGCTTAGCGGCGTAGTGGCAGATACTTCTACCTGGGTGGTTACTGATACTTTCGGTAATATGATTTTACTGCCTACGGGTGAACCACCTTTTACTTTGGAAGTGCTTAATCAAGGTGTATGTGAATTGAGAAATATTGCATATTCATTTGGACTGACGGGTCTACAGGTTAATAATAATCTATCTGATCTGGAAGGCTGTTTTGCAGTTAGTGATTCCATTTTTGTTGTAAAAGTCAATTCACAATCTGGCTTAGCTGACGGAGGAACATTGGCAACTGCATCAGGTGATACGATTGCGATGACTTGTCTAGGTGATATGTCCCAGGATACTCTGGATGTGACTGTCAGTGGACAATCTGGAATGAACTTTTCTTATCTGATTACTAATAAGAATGGCGTCTTGCTATCAATTCAGGATACAACGCAGAATTTTCAATCAAATGCATCTATCAATATTGAATTCAATAGTGATAGTTTGATGTTGTATCATATGGCATATGATCTGCCACTGAATGGTTTTTCACTATTTCAAAACATATCAGGATTTGATGGTGTCTTTTCTTTATCCAATCCGATAATTCTACTAGAAGGCAGAGTATCAGCGCAACCTGTATTGACAGCTGGAAATACCACCTTCATGGTGGGAGACGGAAATGCGGATGTAGTGGTCGTAGATCCGTTTGGAGGTAATCAGCCGATAGGGGACACGATCAGATATATGGTTTATGACACATTAGGAGTGATACAGGCTGTCGATACTTTGTCGCAGTTTGATTTTGAAAATTATGGAGAGGGCGAATACTTCATAGTGCAGATAGCGAGTAATGCTGGCACAACCGGAATAGTAGTGGGCGAAAACATCAACGATATAGATGGTTGTTTCGACTTATCGACCACACCTGTCATGATTACAACAATTCAAGCTGTTCTTTCAGGCGGAAATCTAATGACAGTTGACAGTACTTTGATGGAAAGCTTCTGTTTCAATAGTACTGTCACAGTGGATACTGTTGATGTTATATTGACAGATACGCTAGGAGATAACTTTGCGTGGATAATCGCTGATACTTTCGGAATTATATTGGATTTACCAATGGCTCCGCCATTTGGATTTGATTCAATGGACTCCAGTGTCTGTGAGATATACAATATTGCTTTTGACAGTACCTTGGTTGGGCTGGTAGTAGGGGAGGATTTGGATACGCTTATGAGCATGGGTGGTTCTTTCTTGTTTTCTGATACGATTACCATCACCAAAAGAATTGTTGAGGGAGGTAGTATGACTACACCATCAGGTGAAACGCAGGTGGAATATTGTGCAGGAGATGGAGATCCTAATGTGTTGTTCTTGGACCTCACAGGGGCAGTAGGAAATGATTTCAATTACATAGTGACTAATCCAGCAGGTGACATACAATTGTTACTGGACGGTCAGATGACTTCGTTTCCGATAGATGCACTTCAGGGGGATACCTGTTTTGTATGGAACGTAAGTGCTGCGGATGAGGTATTAGGATTGGTAGTAGGAAATAACGTAGCAGACCTGGTAGGTTGTTTCGAATTATCCACACCAATTACCTTAATCAAGAGTCAAGTAGATGCAGGCATTATCAGTGGGACTCCTGCAGGTGTGGATAACATCATCGATTTCTGTGTTACTGACGGGCTGCAAGATTCATTGGTTTTGAGTAACAGCAGCTTAGCAGGATCTTATGCATATTTACTGACTGATGATAATGCAATCGTCACAGATGTTCTGGCTAGTGATACCTTGAATTTTGAAGGGGCTGCCTTTGGAACTTGTAGAATTTATGGTGTTTCCTATACAGGTGCTTTTACTGCAATGGTGGGAGATAGTATAGGTAGAGATTCCTTAGCTAGTCAATGTTATGACTTCTCTACTATTCCTTTGACGATCAACAAATTGGATTGCAGTCAGCCAGTAGTCAACGAAATTTCAGCTGATAATACCGTAGAAATAAAGAACATTGGTACAAGTCCAATTGATGTATCTGCATATAACTTATGCAGTAGTCTCAGTTATTCTCAGTTGTCAAATTTAACTCTCGTATGTGGAGATTTAGTTTTGGATCCAGGAGATTTTGTGGTTGTTGATCTATCCACTGGACCAATAAATGTGGACTCAGCAGATGGAGAAATGGGACTATACAAAAATAGCGCTTTCAGCTCGCCAGATGGACTCTGTTCTTATGTGGAATGGGGGTCTACTGCTCACCAACGTTCAGCCATAGCTGTTACTGCAGGGGTCTGGTCTACTGGAGAGTTCGTTCCGGCTTTTTCAGCTGGAGATGCTTTGAAGTATGATGGAGATGGGATTTCTGCTATGGATTGGACTACGGGAACACCGACGGATTGTGCAGATGGCCTAATAGGACAAGAGCCGATAAGAGAGATATCATTTGAGATGTATCCTAATCCAGCTACTGAAATGTTCAATTTAAAGGTCAAGGATCTAATAGAAGACACTGGCATCTTACAAGTCTTTAATTCCTTTGGGAAATTAGTGATGAGTATGGAGGTATCGAAAGGGATGACCTATGAGATGGATATGAGTAGCTTTGGCGCTGGCGTCTATTACTCTAAGATTATTTCAGGCTACTCTGATAAGATGGAGAAGATGATTCTTATAAAGTAGAATATATTTAGTTAGTTAATATATTTTGACCTGCTTGACTTAAGTTGTCAGGCAGGTCTTTCTTTAGATTTTGCTTGCTTGGTTCTGTTACTTGATTCTTTCGATTATTTCAATGAGATCAAAAAAGAATTGGCTGTCTGTGGCCAGGGTTTCCAAATGTTCCATAGAATCAGCAGCGGTATCAAAATGGACCTGAAAGAAATCCTTATCTTCTTGAATAGCTAGGTAGACTTGATTCCTTGCTACTTTAATGACGAACGGATGCTTGTGCTTTTGCTTGAAGTCCAATAGGACTTGCATGAATTCTGGGGTCAACAGAAAAGAGGTCTTATCGTAATCTGAATAGTCTAGTTGGAAATTTTGATCAAATTCTTCATTCAAGCTCTCAAATTTCAAATCTGGAATATTCTGATGTGAAGAGATGTAATTGAAATCTCTCGAGTGAATGGTGACAGTTGTTCCCATGTCATAAGGCACTTGACCACAGAAATAGAAGCCATCAAATATCAGTTTATCAATATCAGGTCTGTTCTTTCGACTTTTAGTGTAACGAGCTTTTAGTTCTGAGCCAAGAAAGTACAATCCTTCTCTCTCACCCTTGATAAGGTCATCTCCACTAAAAGTATTTGCATATTCAAAGAGATCGCTTTGCTTGAAATATTTGGAATAGATGTGATGAGTTGGTTCGTAAGTCATTTTTATTCCTGCTCTGCCGAAAATTAACTGAGTTAAATCCTTTTTGTATTTCTTGATGTATTTATTTTTGTAGTAATTTTTTATGGCCCAGAAGATGGCGAGAACGGGAAGGCTGATCATTATTTTCAGTTGAAGTGGCATACTGATGAATATGATGATTACCGCAATGAATAGAGTGTAAGATGCAGTCAAAGTCGACCTCAGATAATTATGCTTTTTCAGGGCTTCTTGTCTGCCCTTCTCATATAGTTCAAGACCAGGTTTGATTTCATCGTATAAGACCTCCAGTTGTTGTTCACGCATAAAGTGAAGGTAGGAAGTTATTATAAAACTTCCAGTGTGAGCTGGAGCTAGCTAGCTGGAAAGAATAATAAACATCACCTGAGCGATGATGATTTTCATGACTGAGGCGATCGGAAACATCATGGTGTAACCATATTGGGGTATTCTGTTTCCAGATTTATTCAGAGCAAAATCGAGAATAGCGGGTTGATTAGAAACCATCCCCATAAGAATACTGAAAGGTAACTTGACTAATTTATATCCGATCAATAATATGCAGATTGCTGTTAGGATGGAGATGATGATGCTGGCAATTATAATGAGTACTGCACCCTCGTTAAAGCTATTGGCAAACGAACTGCCGGAATTAACCCCAATGCCTGCTAGTAAAAGAATCAGCCCTAGTTGCTGCAAAGTCACATTGGCAGAATAGGGTAGCGTCCATACAATGGGACCTGTCCGTCTCAGTGCACCTAAAAACAATCCCACTATGAGCGGGCCTCCCGCATATCCGAGTTTGAAACTGAAACTTCCAAGAGGGATATTAATCATACCGATAACCAGACCAATTCCTATACCTAAGCCAAATGAAAAAATATTGACTCTACTGGAAGCTGTATAGGAATCCCCGAAAAATTTAGACAATGATCGTAAGTCTTTTCTTCTGGCTATGAATCTTATTCTATCTCCTGATTCCAGCACAGTGTTATCCTTTGCCAGCATATCTATATCTCCTCTTCTTATCCTGGATATCACGGCATTGAATTTCTTAGCCAAATTCAATGAGCCTATAGTTCGGCCTACTACCCTGGAGTTGGATACAAAGATTCTTCTTACATCGTATTCTTGACGATCATAGGTTTTATTAGACTTTACTGATTCACCCAGGTCTGAGATGGCTTTATGAAGATCATCTTCTGCTCCCACAATCATAAGCTCGTCTCCTAATTCTATTATTGTATCATAATTAGCTAAGGTCGTTTTTTCATTTTTGATGATTCTTCCTATGACGATATCCCATCCATATCTTTGAAGCAAATCTCTCCACGTCATACCATGCATTTCAGGGTTTGTGACTTTGAGAGAGTCTGAGCTCAAATAGCTATCAGATGGGTATTCCTTACGAAGTGCTTTCTGTTCTGCCTTGTAATCAATCTTCATGATTTTTTCCATCATTATAATCGCGAGCATACTGCCCATCACGCCCATAGGGTAGGATAAGGAATAGCCTATGACGGCCTGACTGGAGTCAAGCTCTCCGCCAGCCGCTGCAGTGGTATTGATATAGTCAATGACACCAGCGAGTGCAGGTGTATTGGTTGTGCTTCCAGAATAGACACCAGCTATGGTTGCTGCGCTCAATCCAAAAAACGCAAAGACTGCAACTGCTATTAAGCCAGAAAGCAGCAGCATCGCCATAATGAAACTGAAATCACGAAATCCATTTTTCTTATAGGATTTGAAAAAGGCTGGGCCAGAGCTCAGACCTATGGAATACACGAAAAGTACTAATCCGAGCAGGAATACGATATCGGGTACTTTGAGCTGGTCATCAATAGCTCCAAAAAGAAGGCCTGTAAACAAGATGGCAGCAACACCTAGCGAATTACCACCTAATTTTATGGAACCTAGGAGATATCCTATAGAAGCTACTGTGAATAATAACAGTATAGGGTTGTCTATTAATGCTGAAATCATACCTAAAATCTGAAGACAAAATTAAGCATTATTGACTTCTGTAATATATAACTCATTGATTTACCTCAAGTCAAAGGTCCCCTGTTTGCTGATTCATCGATTTTAAGAAAAGTATGGAATTGGAAGAATGTTCTAATATCTGATGAGTTGCCAATTTCGGTCCTGAAATAGCCACTTTGCTCCATAGATTATATTGCATACCTGAGTGGATTACACATAATCACCATTCTAAGATATTGTGCATAATCTAAAAAACAATTTGTTCAGGCATCGCGTTAAGCTAACTTTGCCGTACTATTGCTAGTCGTTAACCCTTTAGAATCGGGATGAAAGAACTAAACTTTGCTTTAAAGTAATGTCAGAAACAATTCCTAGACCATACTCAGAGGATCAAGGTGTCTGTACATTATTGCCATTTGTACAACGTGGCGAGGTTAAAGCCGAACCTACTACTCAATCTAAAGTAAATACGACCAAAGCAACCGTCCCACCTAGACCAAATTTGGTAAAAGAAGATAATACGATAATAAAATTTGCTGTTGTAGTGTTTACGCTACTTGCTTATTCGCTATTACATACTTGCTACAATATATACTACGAGGATGACAGTTGGACTATGTCCAATGCCTGGAACTTCATTAACCTTGGTGTGGATAATGATCTTTTATTTCTGGATCAGGATGGTGCATTTACTGGCCAACTGTTCGGAAAAATATACTTTTTCATCTCAGGTAGTTTTCTTAACCTCGTGGGTTGGACCAAGGGAAATGTGTATCTATTCAACTCTGCGCTTATTTTCCTGAGTGCCTTTTTTTGGTATCATATCCTTAAGACCTTGAATTTCAAGTCTCAAGTGGTAGAACTTCTACCCTTGATGATGCCTATTTTTCCTCCTTGTTTTTTTGCAGCACATACGGGAAGAACAGACGCATTTGCATTGACAATGATGTCCTTGGGATTTCTGTTGTTTGTACGTAAATATTACGTGATGGCAGGGCTGATAGCCATTCTTGCCATAGAAACACATATCATGGGTCTTGTCGGTCTGTTTTATTTTCTTGCCTATTTCATATATCTGCAAGATTTTAAAAAGCTGGAGGATGTCAATATTAAGAGTTGTTTCCAGAATTCCAGCACCTTGATCTATAGGACTACTGCTGGCATGGCTCTTGGAATCTTGACATATGCGTTACTGCATCATCAGGTTTTTTCCTTATCGGAACTTCAGACAATCATTCAGACCAAGTCTGATATGGTATCACCAGTCAATAATTACATATTGGCTTATTTTACAGACTTTGACTGGTATTATCATTTACCAGAGTTCGGGTTATTGGCCTTCTCAACTTACCTGTACATTAGTAATAAGTTTTACAGAGACAATAAGTTAGTCTTTTTACTACTGGTGATATTATTGGCTTCGACTTTTTTGACAAGGAGAGAGAATAGAACCTATTTTATCTACTTAGTCCCTGCAATTTTGATAATGTATTTCTATACGTACGATAGATTGGATAAGATAAAACCTTTCATAGTCGCTTCTCTGATGATATTCATGGGGTACTATGCCAGCCTGTATCATCATCACAAAGATTTCAAATTCAATGACTTTGTTTCCTTTGTAAATGCGAACACCAGCGAAAAGGATTTGCCCATAGTAGGTATGCCTGATGTATGGTTTGCAGCATTAGATAGGGAGTACTATCCCATACATAACGAGCGAGATTTCAATAAGATAAATCTCTCAGATTTCTATCTAGTTGAGACAGACTATTTGTCCAGAAGAAGTCGCAGATATAATGATGTAAAGGATAATATCCACCAGAATTATGATTGCGAAGTCATAGAAGAATGGACGACTTACCAGAATAACAAGGCGACGGTATGTCATTGTAAGAATGATGGTATCCCTAATGAAAAAATCGAGTATAAGCCTTACCCGGGATGGCAGAAAATGATGCAAAAATTCATGCCTGCGTCCATTATGTAATAATTTCTTTATTTGAATGGTTATTGCTCTATGAAGAAGCATCTAATTAACCTGATACTGCTTTTTGGACTACTGATTTGCACGGGTAGTGGTCTTTCAGCTCAACAGATTACAGTTACCGGTGTAGTAACGGATGGCACTAGTGGTGAGGGATTACCTTTTGCTACCGTGGTGGTGGAAGGTAATACAGGAGTAGGTACGACAACGGATATGAACGGGAGTTACGAGCTTAGCTTCTCTTCAGAATACAGTGTCTTAATAGCTGATTTTCTTGGGTTTGAATCACAGACACTGACCATTGATAAAACTAGGACCACTCAGGTCTTGAATTTCTCATTAGGTTCTAATGATGTCAAGTTGAAGGATGTAGAGATAATTGCAGAGAAGGCAAAGTATGATAAGTCCAATCCCGCAGTTGATCTCATGAAAGAAGTTATCTCCAGGAAGGATGCTAATAAGCCAGGAGCTAGAGGATACTTACAACATAATCAATACAGTGCTTCCAGTCTATCATTGAATAATATTACTGAGAAGTCATTCGAAGATGGCGCCTTGAAGAGTTTTCCCTTTTTGAAAAAGTATATAGATACTTTGCCCTCAGGGGATCAGATTTTATCGTTTTATCTCAAAGAAGAGCTGCACAGAATCACCTATAGAAAAAGAAAAACAGCTCCCGTAAATGAATTGATCAATGAGACCAAGACAGAATTGGATGTAAAATTCTTTGACCAGAATGTGGAGCAACTTCTGGACCATCTAGTGCAAAAGGTTGACGTATATGACAATTCACTTTTTTTCTTGGATAATAATTTTCAAAACCCTATCAGTGCTGGGGGTCTGAATATGTATCGTTATTACCTGATTGATTCCACAATGACGGCAACCGATACGGTCATTCATCTATGGACTACGCCTGCGAACAAAATTGATATAGGGTTTACGGGAGACATCTACATCAATAATGAGGATAAAGCCATAGTGAAAGTTCATTATTCTCTCGATGAAAGAGCTAATCTGAATTATATTTCCAACCTTAAGCTACAGCAACAATTCGAGAAAGAAGAAGACCGGTGGGTGGATAAGCACAGTACTTTTCAAGCCCTGTTTAAATTATTGAATTCTGGAGATGGGATACTGGGAAAGCGGAGAATTGTAAATACAGATCACCGTTACTCCAAATCCCATACTGGCGTTTATGATGACATCATAGACACTAGCTTGGATTATGACAAAGAAGATGATACGGAATTTTGGTTGAAGTATAGAGCGGAATCTCTGGGTGATGAACAGAAGGTCCTGAATATGATAGACTCCCTCAAGGATAACAGAACCTTCGGAATATGGAAAAAAGCGAGTATAGCTGTTATTACTGGATATGTGGATTTCAAAAAATTCAGACTGGGTAATATCAGCTCCACCTACACCTATAATGCAGTGGAAGGTTCTAGACTGAGACTGGGTGGTAAAACAACTAACAAGTTGTTTCCTAAGACGATGCTTCATGGCTATGGCGTATACGGACTTAAAGATGAGCGATTCAAATACAGGGCCGGGTTACTCAGATCCTTCAATTCAGATTTTGATGTGAACCCTGTTCACTACTTGGAGTTTGCGTTGGGTAGGGATCAATATGCACTAGGTCAAGATCTAGTTGCTGCCTTCAGGAATAATCTTGCTACAACTTTTACGCGAGGAGAAAATACGAATTTTATCGAGTCAAGATATTTTCACCTTTCATATGACAATGAGTTTGACAAGGATTATAGAATGCGTTTTAATTTAAAACAAGAACGGCAAAGGGCTGTCGGTACCTTGCAATTTTCATATACTGATCCAGTGGATGAAATAATCAAGAATAGAATTCTTGACCTTACTCAGATAGGTACAAAATTAAGGTGGGCTCCTAATGAGCATTATCTTGAAATAGGGAATAAACGCAAACCAATCTATAGCAAGTTCCCAATATTTGAGGTGGAGCTGGAACAAACTTTCTTGGACTATGGTGCTAATAGTGGCAATGCTGAGAGTTTTACGAGATTAGAATTATTGATATTTAAAAGATTGTATCTGGGAAGAGTAGGGCATTCTGATTTCTTGATTGAGGGTGGAAAATTTTGGGGAGAAGGTATTCCTTATCATCTCTTATTTATACCAGAAGGGAACCAAACTTATTTTTACAGTCACAGGTTGTATAACCTCATGAATTTTTTCGAATTCGTATCAGATGAATATGTCAGTGCGAATTACAGGCACTTTTTCAACGGATTCATTATGAATCGATTACCCCTCATAAGGAAACTTAAACTGCGGACGATGATAACTGCCAAAGCGCTCTGGGGTAACCTGAGTGAAATCAATAGCCCACAGTCTAATCCTTCAGCAATTCAATTTCCTTCAAGTATAGGGCAGAACTCTTTCATCTTAGGTGATGAGCCTTACTTGGAAGGTAGTGTGGCATTAACTAATATTTTCAAGTTATTGCGAGTCGATTTTGTGAAAAGATTCACTTATCTCGCTGCTCCCAATGTTCCGGAGCTGTTCGGTAAGAAGGGTTTGTCGATAAGACTTAAACTGGAAGCTTCTTTCTAAAAAATAGAATGTAAATTCTATAAACAAGAATAGTGACTTGTAGTTTTTATAGTATTCCTTTACGAATCTTGAAAAATGAAGAACATCAAGCTACTTACCACTTTGCTATTGTTTTTCATTTTATATTCTTGTAATGATAATTAGGGTTAATCCTTATAATCAACCTTCCAGTTACTCAATACTACAATTCCAATTGTGGTACATATTGGGTTTATCGATAGCCTTGAAATCAGATTCGGCGATTGATCGAGTATTACATCCATTAATTATTGACGTAATAAGAATTTCCCTTGTATTACAGAAATCATTGAAAATCAGGTGCATTTCTTTTATTGAACAACCATGGGTTTTTATGGAGAATAACTTATCTTATTAATATGCATATAAAACCGCAGGTCTAGTTATCTTAGACCAAAATCATTTCTGATGATGGAGTCAGTCGTAGCATATTTTTCAGAAATCCCTTCTTCTCACAGAACAGCAATAATAGTTGTCGGTTTGACTTTTTTCTCTTTGCTTGAGAGTGCTGTACCTTTGATGTCCTTGGACTATGGTCGATGGAAACATGCTGGTGTGAATTTGTTTTTTACATTAACGACGATTTTAGTTAATTTTTTTCTTGCCTTCCTTTTGCTCGGCATCAGTGATTGGGTAGTAAGTGCCGGCTATGGCGTATTGGGATGGATTAAGATGCCTTTGGCTTTGCAGTTTCTCGTAGGCTTGTTAATGCTTGATTTTTTCGGGGCCTATGTGGCTCACTGGGTGCAGCATAAAGTGAAGTGGATGTGGCAATTCCATGCAGTTCATCATACTGATCAGCATCTGGATGTGACCAGTGCTAACAGGCATCATCCAGGTGAAAGCGTAGTGAGATTGGTCTTCACCCTTATCGCTACTGTGATCACAGGAGCACCAATATGGCTGGTAATGATTTATCAAAGTCTGTCTGTTGTGCTATCTCAATTCAATCATTCTAATTTTACATTATCTTCACGCGTTGATGGCATCTTGTCAGCCATTATCTGTACTCCTAATATGCATCATGTGCATCACCATTACAGGCAGCCCTACTCTGATATGAACTACGGTAATATTTTTTCTTTTTGGGATAGATTGTTTCAGACTTACGTAGAAGTGGACAATGATAAGCTAGTCTATGGCCTGGATACTCATATGTCTCCTTCCGAAGTCAATAATATACCGAGCATCTTACGGCTACCCTTTACAAAGCACCGAGATCATATTTCATATCAAGAAAAGGAAATACTTTAGCTTGAAGCCCTAGGCATTTAACGCTTTAGCTTTTTAGTATAATAGGAAATGAGCTCTTCTTGGGATGCTCCTTTTTTATACTTTTTCATCATCATCAAGTTTATATAATTTACAGTCAACCAAGAGTTTTTGTCATATTTTCTTGAGGAAACGCGAGCTGGTTCTCTGATGAGCTTATACTTTACATTAGCATCTTTCATTCTTTTGAAGAAATCAAAATCCTCCATTATTAGTAAGGTTTCGTCGAAGCCACCCAAGGCATTAAAGATCGACTTTTTAAGGAAGAGGCATTGGTCTCCTCCCCCGGTCAGCCCATTGTCAAGTCTTGTAGCCCAAGAGTTAATTTTCAACATAAAAGAACTTGGATGAAAATCATAGCAGAATAAGCCTGCCTCCATTATGTTATTAAGAATTGTGTCCTCAATTAATTCTTGAAAATTAGCGGGTGGGTAGACATCTGCATGGAGGAACATTACTATTTCTGAATCTGCTAGTTGTGCACCAAGATTCATTTGAGAGCTTCTGCTAGTTGATTCTGCTAAGATGTATTTAGTTTGGTTATGGCTACATACCTCTGTTGCATCCTCTTGGCTACGAGAGGCACCCACGACAACTATTTTGATAGTTTCTTCGTTACTATTATTCCTCAGATAAGGTAGTAAGGCCTTTAGATTCTCTACTTCGTCCAGAGTAGGTATGATAATGGTAATTTTCAATTATGACTATTTAATAAATATGAAATTAACGATAAATAATACTTTACTCTTGATAATGTTGAACCTGGCTGTGTCCGGCAGCACTTTTGCTCAATCGCAAGAAAGTAAGAGTGCAGATTATCTAGCTCTTTCCATAGAACTATTAGAGGCTATAAAAACAGGTGCCGAAACTCAAGAAATCAGAACACGTTTAGAGAGTTGCTCGCTGGAGTCGCTTAGAGAACAGTTAGATACGGACCCTAAGAAGTTTGTTTTTTGGCTTAATGTCTATAATGCTTATATACAACTCTTTCTGACAGCGCATCCAGAATATTATGAAGATAGGAAGAGCTTCTTCAAGCGCTCTATGATTAATCTTGCTGGTGAACAGATGAGCTTTGCAGACATAGAGCATGGTATCATAAGACGATCACAGTTTGAATATTTTTTGGGTTATGTTAGGAATCCTTTTGTTGCCAGGTACAAGAAGCAGTTGAGGCCTTGTGACAGGGATTATAGGATACATTTCGCTCTTAATTGTGGCGCCAAGAGTTGTCCACCAGTAAGGGTATACAGATTAGAAAATCTAGATGAACAGTTGGATCAGTCGGCAACGGCTTTTTTGGAGAAATTCTCTACTTATGATAAATCAACTAATACAGTCACAACTACCCCACTGTTTTCTTGGTTCAGGGGAGATTTCAAAGGCAAGAGAGGGACTAAGCGCATATTGAAAAAGTATGGTATAGTGCCTGATAGTGACGTCAATCTTAATTTTGATGATTATGACTGGACACTGGATCTGGATAATTTTGTCGACTAGGATATCAGAAAGCTTCGTTGATTGTAAAATATATATTGAAGGATTCATCTCCTACTGCGGCATCCAAGCGCAATCTAGTTCTGCTCTCCGATAGTAATTCATATCTGAGCCCTAATCCGAAAGTATAAACTGGCTCCTGGTCAATCCATGACCATAATCTGTCAGGAATTGCATTGGCTGTTGCAAAAGCAGAGCCATATAGTTTTTTATAGATATTGTATCGCAGTTCCGTCTGTAGAAATACTATTGTATGATTGATGAACCTTCGGTCATTGATGCCCCGTGCAAATTGTCCAGTAGCCAGGTATGGCAGATCAAAGAAAGGCGTTCCCTCTGAGGCATGATCCAGAGTGAAATTTGCAGCAAGTATCATTTTTTCATTCAGAGGTAGGTATTTTCTAAAATCTGCTCGCCACTTTCTATATGTGAAATCTGCAAGTGGAGAGGGTAGGTTGGTGGAGAATCTTAGCTCTATATAATCGCCTTGATAGGGGGCATTCACAACGTCCCTGCTATCGTAAAGCAAGAAAGCATATAGATTGGCCTTACTGCCTCCATCATAGCCTATGGGTTGTTCTGTGTCCAGGAGACCAGACGCTTTTATTTTAGTGATGTTGAAATAATCAGAGTTGACACCTACTCCTAGATATAAATCAGGGGATATGAGTCTTGCATAATTGAAGTCCAGCCTCGGAAAGTTTACATTATAGTTTTCCAAATTTTCTTTAAGACTGCTTCTACCCAGTCCGTGATAATTATAGAAGTAGATGTAGTAACCTAATTCTCCTTTGAATCTGTTTTTGTTTGCTTGTCCATAGAGTTCAAAGGGAGCAAAAAATAGAATTTGATTCTTAAAGGTATAGACTGCACTTATTAGAAATTGTGTAGGCCTGGTTTCTGCATTTCTCTGCTTGGTATTTATGACAGTTGCGCCTAGCCCTAGGCCGGTCTCCGGGAGATAGAATAATACGGGTATGTATATTCTTTTAAATTTGCTGGTATCACTGAGGGCAGGATCTATTGAGCTGCACAACGACTTGGTTGCCGTCATCATCACAATCAGTAACAATAGAACTCTCATAGTGTTTTGTTATTGCAGTAGTTGTAAAATGATGAAATGCGGACAAAGCTGTACATCATTCTGAAAATAAGAAACATCTGTCCTAAGATAATTGCTGGAATAAGTGCACTCCCTATGAATTTTCTGAGTACAGCATAGGTGATAGTTACAAGTGCTAGCACAGTTATATTAAGAGCAGCCAGCAAGATGATTTTACCACTTAATAAGAATTTGAAGGCTTGAATATTGACTTTCAATATAAATTCTGAATTATTGTCTGCAATAAATATTTTGGCTGCATCTCGGAAGGTAGCCACCAAGAAAAAAATGAGAAATATTCCGCCCACCAAAATTTTGAAAGTTGAAATTACTTTAAGTTCTGATTCCCATTGCAGAGGATTGAAGCTACCGATTTGCATCAATTTATAGGCTAAAAAGCCAGCAGCGGCCATTATTAACATACAATAAGTTGCCAGTCTCATGAATCTAAAAAAGTAAATAGCTCCTCCACTCCAGAACTCCACAAGAGAAACTTTTTCAGGATACGTACGAGCCAAGGCTAAAAATCCTCCCTGATAAAATACAGACCAGGGTAGATAAAGAATCACAAATGAACTCAAAATATTTATCGATATCTCTAGACCCACATCGCTATGCCTCATTATCTCTGTCACCACTGTAAAATCAAAATTATTCTCGATCAAAGCTCCTAAAGTAGTATGGCCAATCACAGAACTCAATAAATCACTCAATGGACCTACCGCCACAAAGGCCAATAATAGATTGAGACTATATACTAATAGGATCACCATCTTATAGAGCTTAAGTGCAGCCCACCCCCTCTTGTAGGCCTTGACTATATGCTGTAGTGTCTTCAAACCAGCAAACTTACAATTTCAAGAATATGCTGAAAACCAGTTATGAATCTTGCGGATAAAGATCTTAGGATACCATCTTGCCGACTGACGGTCATTGAATTGTTCAGTAGATCATGGTCTAAAGGTAGCTTATTGTCAGGGTCTATGGTTACAGAAATAATATTAGAATTACCATTAAGCACTAGCTCGTGACTGCGCTCCTTTCCGTCCCAATGATAAACTGTTGAAGGATTGTCTTTGTCATCAGTGACCACTAGGAATTCTATAGGAACTTTTAGTTCACCGAGCCGATGTAGAATTACACTTGACTTGTATATTGGTCCGGTATTCTGGAATGTAGTGTTACAATCTTCCAGATCAGAGAAAAACCCCCTTTGTTCTTTGATTAGCTCATTGGAAATATTAGCGACCTTGTAGTCACATAATCCCGTTCCATACAAGACTTGTTCAAAGTACCAGTCAAAGCCTTGGGGATAGGTGTCTGCATGATTTTGTCTTACAAGTTCATTGACAATGGAAACAAAATCTTGTCTTGCAGGATGTTTGAATTTCCACCTTTCAAAATAAGTTTTAAAAATATCGTTCATGGTATTCCTACCTAGCAGGCCTTCCATTGTTTCTAGCCATAATGCAGTTTTGTTATAGGAGATGGGAGCATAGCCGCCATGATTATATTCCCAACTCTTCCGTATATTGGAAGCGACTTGTCTGTATTCGCTGTTGAAAAATTCAGCTCTATTCCACTCTCTGTTGCCAGCCTTAAGCCCCATGACATTCACAGCAGAAGTTTTTTCTCCTAAATAAGCATCCAGAATTCTACCTTCGAAATAACTGGTGAGTCCTTCATCCAGCCATGGCTCCTCAGATTCATTACTGGCAACCATTTGCATAAAATATTGATGGATGAATTCATGGACGATCAGGGTTTCTGTGGTCTTGATACCTGAAGGTATTATTCTGGAACTGAGACTGGTGATCAGAGTTGGATATTCCATTCCTCCTGTATATAATCCAAAAATGGGAGGATCGACCACAGAGAGGGTTGGGTAAGGATAGGGTCCAAGAATCTGTTCCAGATACTCCATGCTGAACTTAAGTATCGGCAAGTATCTGTCAGCAAATACTTGCTTCTCAGGATAACTGTAAAGTCTGATTTCCGTTGCCTTGTACTTGTCTTCTGTAATCGCAAATTGGGGTGAGGCTGACCATGTGAAATCTATGACATCTTCCGCAATGAAGGTCCAGGTTTTCTTACCTTTTTCTTTGCTTAGAGCTGTCTGGCGGCCACTAGCAGCCACCACATAATTTTCTGGTAAAGTCATAGATACTTCATAAATTCCAAAATCAGAATAGTATTCACCATTGGAATGGTACTGATGACAACTCCAGGTATCCTTCACGGCATAGCGCATGCCCGTAGGCTCATAGACACCTACTTTGGGAAACCACTGAGAAAAGAAGTAATAGTCTTTATTATAACCAGTCCTGGGCATGGTCTTAGGCACTTTTGCCATCCATTCATAGGTGAGGGTGAAGCTCTCTCCTGGCTTGACACTTTGACCTAGAGCCAATCGTACTACTGTCTGATCATCAAAATTTCCATCATCTGGTTGTATGTAGGTCATATTCGTTGACAGATCGTTCCCATCAGGGTCAGTCACACTGGTGATTTTGGTCCAGCCCCAACCACACTCTTCGTCGATGTTCTCTGGTAGAATGCCTGGGAAACCTCGTTCTTTGAAAAAAGTGGAATTCGAATTCTTAAAGGCGTTATAATAGAGGTGGAAGAGCAGATGATCTGTAGGTTTGGTTCCAATGTTTTTCCAGATCAGAGTGGTCTGCCCATGCAGCTTCTTGGTCTCCACATCCAGTTCTACCTCCATTGTATAGTTGGCTATGCGCGGGGATAGGGCAGAGCGCTCTTGGGCTTGACAATCCATCACAACGAAATAAGTAATGAGAAAGAGAAGGTAGGTCGTTATTCTTTTCAATGTTATATTACGGCTTTATTTATTATCTGTTGTAGTAGTTGCATTGCAATATACCAAATCAGAGTCTAATGCTTTAGAAATGAATTTAGCTTTTAAGATCATTATTTCGATAGTTGTCTGTCTGGGTCTCGGATTCCTGTCAGGATATTATGCAGGGTCTGCAAATACAGCTTGGTATCAGGCACTCAATAAACCTTTTTTCCAACCACCGCCCTCGATATTTGCTCCTGCTTGGACTCTTTTGTATACGTTGATAGGGGTGGCTTTTGCTTTGGTATGGGATAACAAAAGTGTAAGCGATGGCAGGAGGACTGAGGCAATGATGTTTTTTCTTTTTCAATTGGCCTTGAATCTTTTATGGTCACCGATCTTCTTCAAGCTGCAGGCCCCTACTGCCAGTTTGATTGTCATTATTAATTTAGTATTCTTGGTCATTATAACTATGAGCAAATTCAAGAAAGTAGAGCCCAGGGCATTCTGGTTGATGGTACCATATCTGTGTTGGATTTGCTTTGCCACTTTATTGAATGCTGCGATTGTATATTTAAACTAGAGAGAAAATGAAAACAATTGTATCCATAGAAGGATTGAGCTTTTGGGCACATCATGGATTTTATGATGAGGAGAGAAAAAAAGGTAATCACTTCATTTGCGATGTTTCTGTAGAGCTTAAAAGCTATGATTCGACAGATGATAACATCTATGACACTGTCAATTATGAAGACATCTATGCCATAGTCGAGGAGGAAATGAAGCAAACCAAGAAACTGATAGAAACGGTTGCTTATACTATTATTAAAAAAATCCAAGTCCTAGAAAATGTGACTGGTGGCAAAGTACGAATACACAAGCTTAACCCACCTCTGAAAGGAAAGGTGGAGCGAGCAGTCGTAGAAATGAAGTTCTAGTTACTATATAGCTTGAAAATTATTTTGACCTTACTGAAATCTGCTGCCGTATTGATCACCTTCAAGTATCTGGGAAATTGTGCGGCAGAGTATTATAGAGAGATAGTTCTTAATCAAAGTTGAGTTTAGGTTTGTTACAAGTAGCAGTGACTTGACAAGAGTGGTTCATCTTCAATACACTTCTTGAGACTGCCATTGCAGCAATGTATATTCCTTCTGCCTCTAGCAATGGGGCATACGCTTTCTTGAGATAGGAGTTAGAAGGAAATTTCTCTACTGTAATCTTGAGCGCCTCGTAAGCTATAGCTGCCTTCTCGTAATATGCATCGTTTTCAATATAGTTAAGCCCTGCAGTATTGTACTTTTGTGGAGTATAACGTTCTAGTTGTTGCTGACTATGACAGAAATTACTTAGTAGTATTAATGCAAGAAACAGAAAGACTGCTCTAATCTAAATGATTGCATATCAAGTATTTATATGCAGATATGTAGTTTTTGGAGTCTAGTTTGTCAGTAATGTACAAAGTTCGAAATTATCAGGCAACAGTATGGCATCGCTTGGGCTAGCGATTGACTTCATTCAATTTTCTTACTTTAGTGAATACTAAGCTTGATTAAGCGATGCCTATGACACCTGATACCTCTGTTGCCAGTAATAATGAATTAAACCTGTTCGAGGCACTTATCCCACTATTGTTTTTAATAGTCATGCTAGGGCTTAACGTCTACATATATGGGGATGATGCCTTAGGGGGTGCTAATCAATTTGTATTGTTATTGGCAGCAGCTGTTGCTGCAATAATTGGCTTCTCTAATAAAGTCAGTTATAGGGAGATGATAGCAGAAGTTTCTGAAAACTTCAAGTCCACAACTGGCGCCATACTAATTTTACTGATGGTAGGGGCACTTGCAGGGACATGGTTGTTAAGTGGTATCATTCCTACGATGATTTATTATGGATTGAAGATCTTGCATCCAAGCTATTTTTTACCAGCGACCGTGATTATTTGTTCCATAATTTCTGTGGCGACAGGCAGTTCGTGGACGACTAGTGCGACAGTGGGTATTGCACTCATAGGTATCGGTAAGGCCTTGGGTGTGCCTATGGGCATGACTGCGGGAGCCGTAATAAGTGGTGCCTATTTTGGAGATAAGATGTCGCCACTTTCTGACACTACTAATCTTGCAGCCGCAATGGCCAAGGCTGATCTTTTTGACCATATTAAATATATGGCTTTTACGACGGTGCCGACGATCACTCTGACTTTGCTGATATTCACGATCATCAGTTTGACTCAAGAAACGACGGGTGGAGCAGAGGCAGGTACAATGATGGCTACAATCAAAGAAACCTTCAATGTAAGTCCATTTTTATTTTTGGTTCCAATCGTGGTGATTGTGCTCATCACAAGAAAAACCAAGCCACTGATAGCTTTGCTAGTGGGCACTCTACTAGGAGGTGTATTTGCTTTGATATTTCAACCGGGGATCGTGAGTCAGGTCGCTGGTGCTGAAAGTTTGGACTGGAAGTCTGGCTACAAGGGGGTGATGAATTCGATGACGACGAATATAGCAATCAAGACCAATAATCCAGATCTGAATGATTTATTTACTGCCAAAGGCATGAAGGGAATGCTGGGTACGATATGGTTAATCATGTGTGCAATGGTATTCGGTGGTGTAATGGATGCCATAGGAGCGCTATCTAGAATCAGTTCTGCTTTACTGAATATGGCTAAGTCGATTTTTGGTCTTTTTGCAGCAACTGTAGCCAGTGCCTTGTCACTGAATATAACAGCGTCTGACCAGTATTTATCGATAGTGGTAACTGGTAAGATGTTTGATAAGGCCTATGCGGAAAGAGATCTGGCCCCGGAGAACCTGAGTAGAACCATCGAAGATGCTGGTACTGTAACCTCCGTGCTCATTCCGTGGAATACTTGCGGTGCATATCAGTCAGGTGTTCTAGGAGTCTCGGTGTTTGATTATTTCATTTATGCTTTTTTCAATTACTTGAGTCCATTCATGACCTTGTTATTTGCAGCGTTAGGTATCAAAATCAAGAGACTTTCTAAGTCTTTAAAATAAAATTCTTATGACTAAATTTCATTTTCTATTGTCACTTATTGTAACAGCTTTGCTTGCTTGCAAATCAGAAACTACTGCTCCTGCCCAAGCCCCTCAGGAGCAGAAAGTTGTAGAACAAGAGAAACCAGTCAAAGTCATGACAGAGGCCACCTTGGACTTGGGCCAGTACGGCATTTCCAATGACCCTGCCAATAAATTGGGTGGACTCAAGGTAGGTGCTACCGCTCCCGATTTCACCTTAAAAGATCAAAGGGGAAATGATGTTAATCTCTACGCCATGTTGAAAGATAAGTCAGTGTTATTGACATTTTATAGAGGACACTGGTGTGGCTATTGTTCTAAACAACTGGCTTCTTATACGGAAGGCTTATCTGAGCTTAGAAAGGCTGGAGCTGAACTAGTGGCGATCAGTCCTGAGACAACAGTAGTCAATAAATCATTTACTAAGGACAAGGCTTTTGATTTTCCAATCTTATCTGACGATGACCATTCAGCTTCAAAGGACTATATGGGCTATTACAAGGTCAGTGATAAATTCGTAGAAAAATTTTCAGGTAAACTATTGAAGTGGAATAATGACACAGAGTCGCAGCTCAATGTTCCAGCCACTTACTTAATAGGTAAAGACCACAAAATCAAGTATGCTTACTACGATAATGACTACAGTAAGAGAGCCTCGCTCGCAGATGTTATGGCTGCCATGTAGTTCATAAGCAGAATTCGTGACTCAAGTCTAGGAGTATCCAACTGTGATAACTTTCTTAAGAATGACGATCTGTCCCAGATGATAATGGTGATGCTCTATCAGCCCTAGTATGTTTCTGAGATAGCTCCCATGTTTTTCTAATACATAGGGCTCTGCCAGCTTTATGTCGTCAAAGTTGCCCAATAACTTCTGATAGATAGCCGCATTTTTAAGCAACTGAATCTTAAAGGCATCCCAATGCTCGGCCGATTGGATATGGTGATCAAAGCTATATTTGTCACGTATATCCAAAGGACCTCCTTGTAATACTTTTATGCCTCCCACCACATAATAATCAATATGGTAAGCCAAATCTAAGATGGTATTGCAAGTACCTATTTTCTTAGTGGCTTGTTCCCAGGTGATGTCCTCTAGAGTAGTTTTGAGATTCGCATTGCTCCAGTTTCCACCTTTATTGACCTGCTCAAAATGCAGTGCTAGCTGATTTATAATATTCATAGTGTATGCTTGGTAAAAAAAAGGAAGGATACCTGTCGTCAAGTAGCCTTCCTTTATGATATTATGGTTCTTCGAATTTTCTATTATGGATATCGCGCTGCTTTGAGTTTGGCAATGCGTTCCACATCTTTTTCTCGTTTTTTATCACCGTAGTATCTGATGAGGTTGTCATACATGTCAGGTCTGGGATATTCCATATCTATGAGTTCTTCCCATATTTTGGCAGCTTCTTTTTCTCTTCCAGATAATCTCGCAAAAACTGCTGAAGTATAATAAAGTGAAGTATCAAGGGTGGCGTGCCTTGGATGAGCTATTTCGAGGTCATTTAATTTGAGACTATTGACATAATATTGATAAGCGTCCTCATTATTTTTCTCTTCGTACGCTTTATTGCCCTTAGTCATCATGGCAATCTTGGATGTATATAATTCATTGAGGAGCTGGTTTCTGTAAAACATGGACTTGTCAGCCGCTAGGGCTGTGGCATAGGTTTCTTGTATTTCTGTACAGTTTTCAAACGGTTTTTCCTGATCCAGATTAGCTAGTGCCAAAGTAAGGACTTGAGCCTTGCTCTTGAGCGCTAAGGGTTCAGATGTTGCCATTTCATTTTCTTTAAAATACGCATCCATCAGTTCTTGAGACTCAGTGATAAGACTGGGGTCTTGTTTTGTTTCAAACGATTCTATCAACTTTTGCACTTCGTTTAGTCGATTAGTCTGACCACTGATTGTTAGGGTAAATAAACTAAATGAGATAAAAAATAAATACTTCATTGGAACAATTATTTTATTAAGTAATAAGGTACTAAACTATTAAACCGATCAGTAAATAACTGTTAATATTTAGTCAAAAATGTAGCTTATTCATTTCAGTGACGTTACAATATTGATCTGCAGTTATTTATTTGTTCACGGAAGAAAAAGTTGCAGCTCAGCTTGCTGTTTTTTAAGTTACTTTTGTAGCATTATTCACATTTAAGAAATTTGTAATGTATAAATCTTTATTAATCATATTGATGTCCTTAACCTTGGTGTCCTGTGACCCGGCGACGCTGCAGAAAGTGATGGATACGGTGGGGGATTCGCCTCTTACGGATCTGGATATCTCCAATGGCCTGAAAGAAGCTCTCCAGAACGGCGTAGACAATAGTGTTAATTTCTTGTCTGCAACAGATGGGTATTACAGATCGGCCTACAAGATATTATTACCAGAACAAGCAACCAAAGTCATAAATAAATTATCGTTTATTCCGGGTTTTAAGAATCTGGAAGATGAAATGATAAAGAAAGTCAACCGTGCTGCGGAAGACGCAGCCAAGAAAGCAGGCCCCATATTCATGGGGGCAATAAGAAGCATAACCTTTGATGACGCCAGGAATATTCTTATGGGCAACAAGAATGCTGCCACACAATTCTTGCAAAATAGGACTTATAATCAATTGTATGGTGAGTTCAAACCAGTACTGGAACAATCACTAAATAAAGTGGGAGCATTGGACTTATGGACTAGTGCTATAACCAAGTATAATTCATTGCCATTAGTAAATGATGTGAATCCCGATTTGTCAGACCATATTAACACCAAGGCACTGGCTGGTTTGTTTGATTTAGTAGAGCAAAAGGAGGAAGGTATCAGAGCGGATGTGTCGCAGCGGACTTCGGGGTTGTTGCAAAAAGTATTTGCTAAGCAAGACTGATATTACTAAAATATGTGAACAGAAAAGAAAGAGGCTTGACAGGAACTGTCCAGCCTCTTTCTTATTATTTAGTAGTCTCTTTTTTTACGTTCATCTAAATACTTGCCGTAAGCTTCTTTACCACATCAAATTCTGAGAAGAAAACTTTTGCCACTACTCTGAGTACTGTGTAGGCAGGTATGGCAATGACCATTCCCAGTACGCCACCTAATTTTGCTCCCATCAAGACGACCAAGAAAATTTCTAAAGGATGTGCTTTGACACTTTTCCCAAAAATAGTCGGCTGTAGAAAAAAGTTATCGACTAACTGCATGATTGCAAATACAATAAAAGATTTGATAATCATAGGGAGCATGATGTCGTAGAATCCTGCATCGAGATTAGATGATATTACTATCAGAGCACCGAAAAGATTGCCGAGTACAGGCCCTATGAATGGAATAAGATTGAAAATGGCAAAACAAAAAGCCATTAGCAATGCATTGTTTATACCTATCATTTTCAGTACCAGTGAAGTGATTAGTGTTATTACAAAGGCTTGTGTAATAAGACCTAGAAAATATCTGATGAGCATCTTGGATGAATCATCTATTGCATGACTGATTTTTCCCTCTTGACCATTAGGCACTAGAGTGGAAGCCATTCTGGTGAAGAGTCCTTTTTCTTTCAGAAAGAAAAAGGCGATAAAGAAAACAGAGAGTAGAGTAATTAATATGTTGCTGAAAAATCCAAAAAAGGAACCAAGTAGTTTGGGGATTTGTGCTGGGTTGAATTTGTCGAAAATATTGTCTTTGAAATTGCTGAACATATTATGATCCTTTTTGGGAGGAGACTGGTTTTCGGCGTTTTCGTTGTTGTTGATGTTTATGATCAGATCTATGCCAGTATTGGACAGTGTATCTCCTTGTGACTTGAGTAAAGAATCCAATCTGACCACTGTTGTTTTTAATTGGTTATCCTGACTTTTGCTTTGTACTAGCTCTGATTGTATTTCGGGGGTCATCAGTCCTTTCGCCTTGAGCCAATTTTGAGCATCATCAATAGGTTCTTCCAGGCCATCCATTATTTTATGATAATCCAGTCCAGCTAGGTTCTTGGCTTGGTCTAGCAAGGGTGGCACGAATAGCCTGATCAATATGAATAGGAATAAGCCAAAACCCAATAGCGTCAATCCTGCCGCTAATCCGGGACTCATAACCTTGTCCAGCTGTCTATGTAGAGGAGCACCTATCATGGACACTACCCACGCTAGTACGATGTAAGTGACTATGTCAGAAAAGTAATAGAGTAGGGCACCTACAAGTAGAAAGGGTAGGATGTAGATCGTGTATTTTTGCCAGGTTTTCATCAGACTCTAAACTACTAAATAAATGTAACAGAATCCTGTGAATGATAGGTCAGGGTCTCAACAGCTCATTTCCTCGATTGCCGAAACCTCTAAGGCAAGAGGCCCTCCTAGTTTCCTTGTGCCATCAGCAGTAATTACAAAATCATCCTCTATCCTGATGCCTCCAAAATCTCGATGTTTATTCAACTCCTCGTAATCAACGAAGTCTGAATATTTGTTTTCTGAGATGAACTTATCTATGAGTTGTGGTATGATATATATGCCAGGTTCTATTGTGAAGCAGAAATCTTTTTTCATCTCCCTGCCTAATCTCAATGACTTCAAGCCGAATTCTGTAGACTTGGCTTCGTTATCATAGCCTACATATTCTTCTCCCAGATTTTCCATATCGTGTACATCCATACCTATCATATGTCCTAAGCCACACTGGAAAAATAAAGTATGGGCACCACTAGCAACTGCCTCAGTAGGATCGCCTGTCATCCAACCTATTGCAATCAGTCCTTCGACAAGTTTTTGTGATGCTTTTAGGTGAATGTCCTTGAATTTTACACCTGGTCGACTGAGCGCTACGGCTAGGTGATAAGCATTAAGCACTATCTGATAAATATCTTTCTGTAAGCTGGTGAATTTTTTTCCGACAGGAAAAGTCCTCGTCAAATCACCACAGTAAGCACTGGCTAATTCCACACCACCATCAAATAGTACCAGCCCTCCTTCCACCAGTTTTCTGCTATGATCATGGTTGTGTAGTATCTGTCCTTGTGTTGTCAGTATAGGGCTGTAGGCCCAGTTGGTGTTTTGTTCTTTGACGACTTTGGTTGCCAGACCTACCAGTTCATATTCGTGGATTCCTGGCTTTGTATTTTTAATCACTGTCGACTGTACGAGATTGGAGATGTTAACAGCATTATCCAGATGTTGTATTTCTGCTTTGCTCTTTACATTTCTTTGATTGACTATACTTTTGATAAGTAAAGTGGAGGGTTTTAATTGTGTGGAATCCATCTTCTCACGGAGAAATAGAACGTGTTCTGATCTGTAAGGTGGCAGGTAATGTACGCCTTTCATTTGTTTGGGAAGTTGACTTAGAGGCCTGAGTTGAGTTACGCCAACTTTTTCAGCGATAGCACTTAAAGGCTCTTGATTACCCATCCATATGATATCGTCCATCGTGAGCTCATCACCATAGAGAGTTGCATTGTTGCTATCGATATCAATGATTGCATATACTTTGGGAAGATTGATTCCTATGTAGTAAAGAAAAGTACTGTCTTGGCGAAATGCGCTGTAATTGTCCTTGAAATTGATAGGACTATGTCCATTCCCTATCAGGAGTATTTTTCCAGAGCCAACTGATCTACATAGTTCGTTTCTTCTATCTATATAGGTTTGCTTTCTAAAGGCTGGGATTGCGGACATTTTTGGATTTTAAATTTCTAAGGGTCAGCAAAATTATAAATTATGTTTACACCGTATGATTGATGATTGTCTTTTAAATTTAATGTTGTCCAGAATATTTGAAAATCACATTGCTCTGGTAGACTAGAAATGGATTATTGTAGATTCAACTTGTATCTTCATCTTAATTTTGGGCTCAATAATGGTAATTTTCGTATGTTACCAGACATATGGCTCCTACCTTAGTGGAGTCAGAAAAAGTAATGCAATTATGATCGACGTAAGACAAATCACCAAGACTTATAATCTCAGTAAACAGCAAAAGAAAGAATTACAAACCACTGCTAATTCCATCAATGCTGTCAATAATATAACCTTCAATTGTGAACCTGGAAGGGTATTCTCCTTGCTAGGGCCCAATGGTGCTGGCAAGACGACGACTTTGAGAATGATGTCGACTATCCTTGTCCCCACTAGTGGTTCTATGACCATAGCCGGTCATGATGTGGAGAAGGAGCCAGAATCGGTAAGAACTAAGACTGGATTTTTGACTGGCTCTACCAATCTGTATGATCGATTGAATCCATCAGAAATAGTACAATACTTCGGACGCTTGTATGGCATGTCTGAAAAGGCAATCGAGCAGCGAATGGATGCTTTATTTACGCAACTTGGTATTCATGATTTTTCCACGAAAAAGATAGGGCAGATGAGCACGGGGATGAAACAGAAAGTATCCATCGCCAGGAGTATGATACATGACCCGGAAGTTGTGATTTTTGATGAGCCGACTTCAGGTCTCGATGTCATAACGGCTAATAGTATCATCGACTTGATTAAGCGCTGTAAAGATGAAGGCAAGACTGTTATTTTTTCTTCTCATATCATGAGCGAAGTCGATTTGCTCTGTGATGACTTGGCGATCATAGCAAAGGGAGATCTGGTCTTCAATGATAGTATGGCCAATTTCAGAAGTCAGTATAAAGATATTTCTCTTACAGAGGCCTTCATCAATATTGTAAACGAAAATTCAGCAGTTTCTGCTTAAGCCTATGAATACGATACTTACAGTTTTCAAAAAAGAAATGTTGGATACCTTGAGAGACAGGAGGACTCTCATTACAGCGATTCTCATGCCAGCAATGCTCACCCCAGTACTGATATGGGGTGTAGGTGCTCTCACCAAGAAAATCATGGAGAAGGAGCAGAGTAAGAAGCTTAGCTTGGCAGTATTGAATCCGCCAGATGAATTCCTTACTTATATCGACACGTCCATCATCGATCTTAAAGTTGGAATCACCATGGATACAGGTCGGGATGAAATACTAAAGGACAGTCTGGATGGCATGATAGGTTTCAAGGAAGACTTCCAGAGGAAGCAGGAAGACATGAATAGAAGTAAAGTAGACTTCTGGTTCAAGTCCACTAATCTGACGGTGAAAGAAAGACTCTCCAGAATCGTAGATGACTATGAAGAATCTTTGTTGGACAAGAGGATAACTTTCCTTAAAATTTCTGACAAGGCCATAGACCCCATTCAGTTACGACAACATGATATCGCTCCGCCCAAGGAGCAGATCGGAAAGACTATCGGTGGTATCTTGCCTTACTTGTTTATCGTATTTTGTTTTTCCGGTTGTATGTATCCAGCCTTGGATTTGATAACTGGAGAAAAAGAGCGGGGTACCATAGAGACCTTACTGACTGTGCCTGCTTCCCGGTTCAAGATACTGGCAGGAAAAGTATTGGCTATTGCCTTAGTTGGGTTAGCTGCTGGTGTGATGGGGCTCTTGGGTTTGGTTATAGCTGCAAAGTTTTTACCGGATATGCCAGATGAAATAGCGAGTATGATGTCGAGCCTGGTTTCGGCAAAGTTCATAATTATGTTACTATTGATGTTGATACCATTATGTTTCTTTTTTGCAGGTGCCTTGACGGCTTTGGTGGTAAGAGCCAAGTCTTTCAAGGAGGCACAGAGTATTGTGTCCCCGTTCATGATGGTGGTCATATTGCCAGCGGCATTGGCGATGTTGCCAGGTATAGAACTTAATTGGAAGACGGCGATGGTACCGATTTTGAACATTGCTCTTGCGACCAAAGAAATAGTCGCTGGAACTATACAGAATGGGCATTTCATAGCCATAGTCATTTCTTTGGTCGTATTGGCCATTATTGCGATGATTACCAGTTACAGAGCTTTTTCCAAAGAAGGTATGGTCCTCAAATAGATATCGAAATTTTCTCTATATGTCTTAGTATCTTTGCTCTATGATACTTGATAAGAGATTAAACCAATTTTGGATATTGTTAGGCTGCATGTACTTACTTACAGCATGTAAGACAGACAAGTCTGCTGTGCTTGTGGATTCGGAGTCAGATTTAAACATAGTAGCTGATTCAGAATCGGAGCAGAACAAAATCGAGTCTTATGATAATCTCTTGCTCGCTAAGCTGGACAGGCTCAAGATCAGAAGCGATAGCACTATGAATGCGAGTACGGTCACGGTCATCTCAGAAAAAGATAGCCTTCTATACATGGGAGTGCATTCTACCCAAAGAGAAAATCTGAAACTACGTGGGAAATACTATCACGAGCCTTGGCTTAAAGTGAGACATTCTAAATCTGGGAAAAAGGGGTGGGTCTATGGTGGCGCTGTGAACTTTGAGGATCAGGCATTGAAGACGATGATCACTAATAGTTCACCATTAATGAAACAAGTATATGCTGATGATCTCGAGTGGGATGGGACTGTGCCGACGGGCTGGTCGACGGCCACGATCAACGACCCTGTGAAATTCAAATTGTTCTTGATAGGATTTAAAGAGATGATCAAGAAGGATGATGTGGATAATATAGCTGGCCTAGTCAGATATCCTCTTAAAGATATTAAGAACAAAACCGAATTCAAGGCTAATTACTCAAGGCTTATAACCGACGAACTAAAGACTGCAGTGGCTGACCAGCGTCTCGATAGAATTTTCAGAAATAGTCAAGGAGCGATGATGGGGAATGGAGAACTGTGGTTTCAGAACATAGGAGGCGATTATAAAATAATTTCTATCGATTTTAAAAGTAGATCAGACTTGACCAATGATCTGATGTCAAAGCTCTCAGGTAATTATGTGACTAATTCTTCAAATGGAAAGCAAAGCATCAAAGCTTTCAAAATCAAAAAATTTCTTGAGCTAACGCTGAATTATCAAGAAGGAAATGGATTTCCAGCTAGCAGAAGTTTAGGTAGGTTTCTACATGAGACCTCAGTAAGTGGGCGCCATTCATTCTATCAAGATACGAAAGATACTGTTCAGAGACGATTGCTGTTTGAAGTCCAAGATTCAAGCTTCACATTGAAAATTATTAATGATGCAGCTTTGGGTGATCTCCAATTTATCCGTTAATCAATGTTTTTCAATCTATAAAACTTGAAACTGATAAATCAAAACTGATCTGTCTATTCGGTTTTTATTAATCATTTGTCTCTATCTATATTGAAATTGCAACTCACACTTTAGTTTCTTTCTAGACAGTTATGTTAAATTCTCAATATCATATAGCAGCTAGTTGACATTTGTTTTGTAAGCTGCCTTGCGTAACAATTCCTTTATTCAAAGAAACTGTAAGAAAATTTACAATCATGAATAGTCAATAACCTTTATTGTTTTTTCATAGGGCATTTTTGTGGGAGACCTAATTCTTGACTAGAAATAAGATTCTTAACTTAACACCCTTGATTAAATGGAAAACCCTGACTGTAGGTTTTTGCCCAAAAGCCTTTTTTTGTATTCTTGTATTTTTTCTCTTTCCTTTCTTTTTCTTACTCCCACTTTTGCAAGAACGTCTCCCATAGATGATGTGGCTTGTGATTTTACCATGCATGACCGATCAAGCTTTGAAGATGATTGGGGAGCACTGTGGAATGATGGTGGAAGTGATTGCTATAGAAATTACGAGCCTGCCCAAGGTGGTAATAGTAGTAATTATTGCATAAGATTGAGAGATAACTCCGGAGCTAATTCTTCTATGCATACTAACAATATGAATTGTAGTAGCGTGCAAGAGGTAAAAGTGAATTTCATGTACCTGCCAGAAAGTATGGAAGCAGGGGAGGACTTTTTACTTGAGTGTTCCACTGATGGTGGTTTCACTTACTGGACAGTGCAACAATGGATTTCAGGTAATCACTTTGATAATGGTACCTTTTATAACGAATCCGTTACATTTTCTGGAGCTTTTACAGCTAATACTGTATTGAGATTCAGATGTGATGCCAGTTCTAATTATGATAAGATTTATCTGGATGAGATACATATAGAATTATGTACAGGTTCTACTCCAGTAGCCACTTGTGATGGAGCCATTGCTGGCTTACAATTGAACCCTCACGATGGAGGAAGCCTTCTGGGTCTGAATGGACAGACTCTATGTACCAGTGATTATTTAATTAGTGATGTCAGTATTCGAGCTAATGTGACTGGTTCGCATGAGTCATTAAAGTATACGATATCGACCCCACAAGGAACAGTTACGAATACTGAAAATCAAGAAACCTATGATTCTCATTACTTCCGGGCAGATCATCCAGGAACATATACTATAACAGCTCAATTATACAGTGATAACAACCTAGGTGGTATCCTGTGTGATGAAATGACGGTTTCTTTTGAGGTGCATGACTGTCAAGTAGATCCTTGTGCCAGTTTAGGAGGGGACTCTGATGGAGATGGACATTGCGATGCAAATGATTGCATGCCTCATGATCCATCGTTACCTACTACACCTGGCACCCAATGTAATGATGGAAATCCACAGACAGAAAATGATGTTATAGGATCAGACGGATGTTCTTGTGTAGGAACTGTCATCGCTGTAGATCCTTGTGCTGGTTTAGGTGGAGATTCAGATGGTGATGGGTACTGTGATGCAAATGATTGCAAGCCACATGATCCAGCTTATCCAGCAACGCCTGGCACACATTGTAATGACGGAAATCCGCAGACTGAAAATGATGTGATATTGGCTAATGGCTGTGTTTGTGCTGGGACTCCAGTATCCACTGGAGGTGCTTGTCAATATGTGGATTACAGTTTTGATGGCTTCGAGTCTGGCTGGGGAATCTGGAATGACGGAGGTTCTGATTGTTATAGAAACTATGAAGTAGGAACTGCAGCAGGCGGAAGTAATTACTGTATTAGAACTAGAGATAATAGTGGTCATTCCTCATCAATAATTTCAAATGTTATTGATTGCTCCAATGCCCAAGAAATAATGATTGATTTCTGGTATATGGGAGAGAGCATGGAGAATGGTGAAGATTTTTATTTGGAATTTTCCAATAACGGCGGGAATAGCTACACGACTATCCAACAATGGTTTGCTGGGCAGCATTTTTCTAATGATACGCCCTATAATGAGTCAGTGACCTTTACTGAAACATTCAATAATAATTGTAAAATAAGATTCAGGTGTGATGCATCAAGTAACTATGATAAAGTTTACTTCGATGATATCAAAATAAAAATATGTGAAGGTGGAACGGTTACACCACCAGCTTGTGATCCGACGGCGACTGTCTGTAATACGGGATCATGTCCTCTTCAGATAGCTGAATGGTTGCCTAGTGGAGATGTAATCTTAGGTACAGTGACAGCGGGAAATTGCTCGACAATAAATGCTTATGATGGCATGATGTTGAGATTCATCAATACTAACCAGGATTGGAATAATCTGCTTTTTGACGAGTCTGCTACTGTCTATGGTTGTGATGATGTTACCTATAACATCAGTGCACAGTATTATTGTGGCAATGGACCCGTCACCTCTGATTGTAATCTATCAGTTGATTTGGGTGCCGACATCAGCTCTTGCTGGGAACAGACTACCATAACCCCAGCAGTAAGTGGCCTCAGTACTTGCACAACTAATCTAGGATGTAATACTGTCCAATCTCAGCCTCTTGTAAGTTGGAGTTTGGATGCTTGTAGAAACTATAATTATGCTTATGACTACAGCGAATTCACGCCATATGTACATCCTAGCAATGGATGCAGCAGTGTCCATGGATCAATAGTGGAACGACATAATCCTAACACGAATTATCACAGTTGTGTCCGAGGTGTCAATGATCAGGGTTATGGAATGTGTATCTCATCTAACACTGGAACATGGGCTAACTACAATGAAAAAACAATAAAATTCAACGTTACGATGAGTCCAGCTCAAGCTGCTCAATTATCCAAGTTGGAATTTTACGAATTGTCACCGACACATATTTATTGGGAGAGCAGTTACTATGGCCAAGACTATCAAGGTTATAACAACAGGCCCCTGAAGTATGGTTGCAGAGTTATTAAAAATGGTTCAGTGATATACCAATCTGATAATAATAACACTACAACAGCATGGTCACTGGAGTCATTTGATTTCAGTAATGATCCTGACTTTCAGATTACGACTACAACGACTTTCCAATTTGAGTTAGTGGCCTATTCTGCTATCGGAAATGGTTCTCATTATAGTGTATGGGACCTGGATAACATTAAAATTTTTGGTGGCTGTTGTACTCCTGTTACTACACAGAATACAAGCTACTTATGGTCAGGACCTGATAATTTCAGTTCGACTGATGGTAGTATTTCTGTTGTAGAATCAGGCATGTACTCTGTGACAGTTACTGATTGCAATGGTTGTACAGCTATGGATAAAGTAACAATAAATTCTGACGTATTTGTAATTAACTGTCCTGCTGATGCTGCGGTCTCTTGCCTGGATTCAACTTTGCCAGCAACTACAGGTATGGCTAGTTCTACAGGTGATAATTGTGGAACGCCTGTCATTACTTATACTGATTCAGCTAATGGCGAATGTGGAAGTCTTATCAGAACGTGGACTGCATCTGCTGGTGGTAAGACCAGAGATTGTACTCAGAATATTTCAGTAAGTGCTATTCCAGCTACTATAGATTGTAATATTGATCCTACAGCTTCCAGTCCATTCAATCTAGGTTGTAACCCTTCTTTAATAGGAGGCTTACCAACACTAGCACCCACTTCTGTAAATGGTACTGATTGTACAGGAGCGATCAACGTTACGACCTACGAAGATGATCTGCAGGTTAATGGTTGTGATAAAATATTGACTAGAACATTCAGCGTATTCGATGCCTGTAGTGGATCTAATGTTACTTGTGATATTGTATTCACATGGTCAGAAGATCTTGGTATGCCTCAACTTATTTGTGGTACTGTAACTGGGGATCCGTTTGAAGACTTCGGTTGTAATCCTCAGACACTAGATGGTATTATACCAATCGGATTGATCGAAACTGCTTCAGCTTTTGATAATTGTGCTGGAGATCAGGTCGATGTAACGATTTACAATGATGATCTTTCTGCTGATGGATGTGATAGAACTTTGATCAGGACATGGACTTATAGAGATGACTGTAATAATGTCGGGACTTGCTCATTCACTTACTTATGGAAAGTGAGCGAAGAAATAAATATAGAATGTCCTGCAGAGCCAATCGCAGTAATATGTGAAGAAACAATTCCTGCATCAGGACAAGCCCTTGTGACTGCGCCTTGCGGTCTTAATGGTAATGTGGTTGTGGAATATGTTCCCTATGAAAGTCTCGTAATAGTTTGTAATGGACCTGTCGGGGAATATGTATTTACAGCTACTGACCAATGTGGATTGTCAGCAAGTTGTACTCAAATTGTAGAAGTGAGCAGTCCTGAGCCTAACATTGATTGTCCAGCTGATGTGACGATTAATTGTCTAGATGCTTATGCGCCGGGAATTGCAATTGTCACAGACCAATGTGGATATGCATCTGATGTTACGATAGGAAATCTTGTACAGCAGAGTGGAGCAGGGTGCAGTGATGCGGTATATACTGTAAGCTACACTCTTGATAATCACCCTTGTGGATATGCTGGTAGTTGTGCGCAGACTGTAACTCTAGAAGTGATTCCTGAAGGTATTGTCTGTACTGATGAAATAACAATAGTAGAATGTGTAGAAGATATAAATATCGAGAATGAGATTTTCACTACAGCCTGTGGAGAAGAAGTGCTTCTTATCGCTGGTGCTCCAGTGTCGACAGATATTGGAATTGATTGTAACTCCGGAGGATTCGAAGTAAGCTTGGAAGGAACTTTAGCTTGTGGTACAACTATAGGTTGCACTCGTGCTTTTGAAGTCATAAACGAAGGGCCAGTAACCAGTTGCCAACAGACAATAATATCGTATTGTGATGTTTCCAGTTATATGCCAGTGAATACTAGTGTAACTCTTCCTTGTAATGAAGATGTACTTTCAGTACCAGCCTTTAGCCAGAATTATATTGGCGATTGTGCTGGGGGTTCTTTAGAGGTGATTTATAGGTACTCTGATCAATGTTATGATCTTGAGTACTTGTGTATTGTGTCCGTACTTCCTGTGGCACCTATAATTGCTGAATGTCCTGAAGCTTCTCCTGTCACACTTTGTGATGATCTGAGTGATTATCTTCCATCTACTCTTACTGTAACTGCGGCTTGTGGAGCAGAAGTAGTTCTAGCAGGTATCACCGGTTTACTTGAAGAAGATTGTGAAGGTGGTGCTCTCACTGTTACTTATTCTTATGCAGATGCTTGTAATGATTTGAATATAGAATGCGAGGTGGATGTGGAGCCAGCTCCAGCCGCAACGATATCTTGTCCAGTAGGAACATTGACTCAATGTGATCTTACTCCTGATCTTTTGCCAGTAGCCACAGTTAATTTAGGCTGTGGAGGATCTACGACGATAGTGAATAGTGGATTCCTACTAAATTTAGATTGCCTGCTAGGAGGTATTATTGATTTGACTTATACTTACGAACAAGGATGTAATGTGGCAAATACTGTCTGTGAATTAGCAGTTCTTCCAGCTCAACAGCCTGAATTTACTTGTCCTATGGTGGATCCTGTGGACTACTGTGATATAGGTCAATTACAACCAGATTTTGCAACCATCAGTTTGCCATGTGGAGATGTTCCAAATGTGCAAGGTGTTAATCAAGGTTTTGTAGGAGATTGTAATGGAGGTAGTTTCACAGTGACATATACCTACGTTGATGCTTGTTACGATTTGGAATTCCCTTGTGTTGTATCAGTGGTTCCAGTGGCTAATGCAGAATTTAATTGCCCAGTGGCTGCAGCTGTGAATGTCTGTGACATAGAAAACTATATACCTGCTTCAGGTACTGCAGTACTTGGATGTACAGGAAATATTTCTGTCTCAGGCGTGCCAGCTGAATACGAAGATGGTTGTGAAGGAGGAACATTAATTGTTACGTATACATTGAATTCTGCTTGTGGTGGTGGGAGCTTCGATTGCGAGGTCATCATTGATCCAGCGCCTGCTTCAGAAATCATTTGTCCTGCAGGACCATTGACTCAATGCGAAATAGTTGTAGATGAATTTCCAGAGGCGCTAGTGAATTTAAGTTGTGGTGGGACTACATCTGTAGGATCGATGACGGTAGATAATCTTGTCAGTTGTGAGACTGGTGGTTTCATTGATGTTATTTACACTTACAATGATGATGAATGTAATCAATTAACTTCAGTCTGTTCCATTGAGTTATTACCGACAGAGGCACCTGCAATTACTTGTCCAGAGGCTACTACAGTAAGTTGCCAGTCAGATTTAGTGGCAGGGGAGCCTATTGTCGGGCTAATATGTGGTGCCCAACCTGCACTTTTTGAAGTTAGTATACCAGATGTTAATCTACAAAATTGTCCTGGAGAATCTGTCGAGATCACCTACACAGCATTTTCACTTTGTGCTAACGTTAGTAGCTCATGTACTCAGACTGTGAGTATAGACAATAATGGGCCATCCATTAATTGTCCTGTAGATCTTACAGTGAATTGTGGAGAGGACTATAACCTTGGAACACCTACTGCTGTGACAGCTTGTGCATTAGAATATGATGTTGAGTTCCCTAATTTCTTGACAGATACAGAAGAAGAATGTCAACCTGCTGTTGTTCAAGTTGAACATGCAATAGTAGATGATTGTGGAAGAAGAGTTACTTGTATACAGAAGGTAACAACAATTTTTGAGGGACCTACATTGGTATGTCCGATCGTAGAACCTCTTAACTTCTGTGAATTCCAATCCGATCCAAGTACAGTAGAAGCAGACGCAACATTGTTGTTCGGTTGTGGAAGTGTTGTGGTAATTTCTGCTATCTCAAGTGGGGCTAGTGCTATATGCGAAGTGGGCGGAACTGCTGAAACAACCTATGCGTATGACGGGTGTATTGAATTTCAAGGAGTTTGTGTTGTGCAAATTTTGCCAGCTCCAGTGCCGACTATCAGTTGTCCTACTATAGATCCTGTTGAGTTTTGTGACATAGTTGATTTTTCAGCTCCTGAAGCAATAGTTGTTGAGTCCTGTGGTGAAATGACATCAGTGTTTGGGACTTTCAACTATGATAATATGGATTGTGGTGGCGGCACCTTTGATGTGGCTTACAATTTTGGAAACGACTGTGGCGAGGCCAGTATTGCTTGTGCAGTAACAGTGTTACCAGCAGAAGAGGCAACCTTGGTCTGTCCTGAAATTCCTACAGTATCATACTGCGATCTAGCGGATTTCACAGCTCCTATGGCCATAGCAAATGCATGTGGTGTAGAGGAGAATGTTGTAGGAAGTTTCGTTATAGCTCACATAAGTTGTGATGGAGGAATGTTTGAAGTGGCTTACTCTTATATGGGTTGTGGTGCTAATATGATAACCTGTTCTGTGATGGTTGAAGTTGCACCTGCACCTATGTTGAGTTGTCCAGAAATTGCTCCAGTTGCTTATTGCGACATATTCACTTTCACTGCTCCGTTAGCTATAGCCACTCCTGGCTGTGGGGGTACAGTGGAGGTCGTAGGTGGATTCAGTATCATGAGTGTGCCATGTGATGGTGGCACCTTTGATGTTACTTATGAGTATACAGAATGTGGAATGGTAGCGGCGGTTTGTGAAGTAATTATAGAGCCAGCATCTGCTCCTGAATTCTTATGCCCTGATACTCAGATAAATCTTAATTGCGACGAGTCATTTGATGATTTCCCGAGTTCAGTTCCTTTATTGGAAGCTTGTGGTGGAGAAACCATAGTTACAACTTTCATTGACGAGACTTTTGACACAGATTGTTTTGGAGAAAGAGAGTATGTCAGGACTTTCAGTTATACAGACGCTTGTAATAATACTGCCAGTTGTTCTATTGTGGGTTTAAAAGAAATCACCCAGGTTCTTGGCGCAACTGCATTTATGGACGAGGATGATTCAGGTTGTTTCAGTCAAGGAGATTCTGGTTTATCTGGAATCACTGCAACATTATATCAGGCGACTGGCGGTTGTGATCCAGTTACAGGTTTTCCTATGGGAATAAGTACTGCTGTGCCAGGCGCAACTGCAGTTACTGATAATACTGGGTTTTATCTTATCGAGTATTGTGGATGTGTAGAAGGTCCATTGTTTGTTATATTTTCAGGGTATGACGGTTTAGAACCTATTACGTCAGATCCCGATTGTAACTCAGCATTCGACTCTGACTCAAATGCAAATGGGATGTCTAGCTGCTTTATGCCTGGAGTTAGTAGTGATGTTCCTTTCATAGGACTTAAGCCAGCTTCGGATTGTTCAGAACCATGCATTACGGATCCTTCTACGGTATTTGCTCAGGCTACGACGACGATGGATAATGGAACAGCTGTCTTTTCTGGACAGACCTTGACGATGGTAGGTAGTGATATTGATCCTGCGGACAATACCTCAATATTGACTTATAATGAAGTATGCTTTACTGCGGGTGCTTGTGATTTGGAGATCGGATTTGATTGGACAACAAATATGCCTAGTGGATTTTTAGCAGGAGATATTTCTTTGTATTCCATAGATGGTGTGAATTCACGATTGTCTCAATGCTATGTGGATACTGATGGAGATGGGGATATTGATTTAAGAGATTGTGCATCTGATTCAGGAAGTGAATTCTTTTTGATTCCTGCTGGATCAGAATTCTGTTTCATACAGATGAGTGATAACCAGTTTACGGAGGCAACGACAGTATTCAGTGGGATAGAGATATGTAATATTCAGGATTTCACCGAAGACGAGAAAGAGAATCAGAGCTCTAGGAATATTGATTTCGGAGAGAGATCAATATTGAGTCTGGCTGCTGAGACGATTGATGCAGAAAGTTCCATAGCTAAAGTTTATCCTAATCCTGCTTCTGGAATGCTTTATCTTGAAATTGAAACGGCTAAGGCTGGATCATTGAATGGGGCAATGTATTCTAATATGGGAGAAGTGATTCACACTTTTGAAGAAGTGCCTTTGGAGCAAGGTTCCAATATGAAAAATATAGATGTCAGCGACATGACTGCTGGGACTTATATTCTTAGATTGGAAATCGGAACTGAGGTAATATTCACTAGAGTGACGGTTATAAAGTAGATCATATCGGTTAGAAATATGAGAGGTCATACCCTTTAAGGTGTGGCCTCTTTTTTTTGGTAGGCTGTGAAGGATAGATTTTTTAGAGTTTTAGTGTTGATCTTTATGCGCTTATAATGAAAAAACAGCCTCCGATTTCTCAGAGACTGTTTTTTGAAAAGTTGACTAGACTTTTCGTTACCTTAAATATTCTATTCTTGAATTCTATATACTAGAAGTTGACTAGACTTCAACCCTTTATTTTTTATTACCTAACCGTTACGGTAGTTGAATGCATCTGACTCTGACCTTCTAAGATGAAACCTAATTGGTAAGATCCCTCGCCGAACAAGTTCTTGTTGATCTTTACATCATTGCTCATTACTGGAAGAGAGAATTCCAAGTTTCCTTCAGCGTTGAAGATTTGGATAACTGAGATCTCATCAGTAGTTGTAAACGATAAGTTTTCAGAAGCCACATCAAAATCAGCGCTAGTGAAAATTGCTGAAGTTCCAATCGTTACAACTTCTACAGTTTCAGTTGAGATCAAAGTCTCAGGAGTTGTTGCTGCAAATGCACTTGTGAAAGTGATTGTAAGAACTGCGATGATTGTGATTAGATTTTTCATGTTTATCGTTTGTAATTATAAGACCATATTTCAAGGGTGCACTCTGAAGTAGCCCTACTACAGGCACTAACTATCATCCCACAAAGGCCCTACAGCTCCTCGAAACTGAATAATAAGTGACAATCATACGACTAAAAGCCGCGCTGCAATCATCTCGCAGCACGGCTTAGGACTATGATCTGAAAAATCAGTTATTAATTTTCACAACTCTAGTTAAGAAAACATTCAGTCCATGTTGTATGTGTACTATATAATAGTCCTCATAGGATGAGTCAATTCCCTACTAAAAGGCGATTGAAACAATCGCTTGCCTTGATTCTCCAATGCAGTAAAATTTGGAAAATCAAGGGTATTACTATCTACCATGGATCGACCTACGTCATATTTAGAATCATAAGAGACTATAGACCTCACAAATTGTGTAAGTGCCAGATTCATCTTTTCTGCAGTGACTTTCTTGTCTCCGTAGGCGAGCTCGAATAGAAGTTCGTAATAATACACTCCAGCTACTCTTCTGACCAAGGAATCAATATCAGGCTGGCCGTGCTCTCCACTGAAGCCCATCTCTATGGAGTTGGATAATACCATGAGGGGTAAGCTATCCAGATGCCCAGCTCTTCTATCCCAGAATACCTCGGGTAAGTGAGAAAAATTAAGGTTAACCAGTCTGGTGGAATGTCTCTCGGTAAGCTCTTCATCAAACCCCGGACTAGCCACTAGCGTATCTCCAAAGGCAAACTCTTGCTTATGACAGCCCGCACAGGCTAACTCACTGTTTAGGGATAATTGTTTGTCATAGAACAAGACACGACCCAGAGTGGCTATCTCGTCTGTAAGATCTCTATCATGTGTTTCCTCACTGAATACATACCCAGGTATTAATTGGTCGGAATAGTTGTGTAGATTACCTAGATCCAATTTACCATCCAGCACTGAACTGACTGCTTGTATACAGACAATACTGGCTAGTAGGGCGAGAAGGCTTAGAGTCTTGTTTTTCATGACCTTAGAAATTAATGTTTCTTATCTATGTCATGCTAAGCTGATTAGTAACTATACGTTAACATTTACGATCAGCATTTTACCTTGGGCAGCTGTCTGCCTACTTACATTGTTCTTCCAGGTAGTTCAGGTAAGGTTTCAGTTGGTTTTTGTTCTTTTTTCTACCAGATTGATAGTATTTCAGCTTACTTTTTAATTTCGCATTGGTGGGTGCGAGGTTTTCTATGTGATGTAGCATTCTGTTGACAGTGCCCTCATTACCATCGATAATGGCTATATGATCAGGGAGTAATTTTTTCAGTAAAGGCCTATAATATATGAAATGGGTACAGCCCAATACGATAGAGCCATGGTCCTGCCAGTCAATATGATTGAATTTTGACTTGAGGTATTTTTTAATCTTGGCTCCCTTGAAGATCTTATTCTCGGCATACTTTACCAGTTTTTGTAGCGCAAGCAGTTCTACTTGATCTTCGGCTTTGAGGCTGTGTATGAGGTCATCTAATTTCTTCTGCTTCAGCGTCCTCTTGGTAGCCGTAATGAGAATCCTGGAAGGTCCATCGTGAAATTGTAAATGCTGAGTGGCTGGTTTTATGGCAGGCTCCATGCCCACTATGGGTAGGGAGTATTTTGCTCTAAGATCAGAAATGCATACGCTAGTGGCTGTATTGCAGGCTAAAACCACGATATCCACTTTCTTCTGTAGTAAGAAATCAATGGCTTTAAAAACTAATTTTTTGATCTCCACCTCTGATTTAATACCATAGGGCACATTATCGGTATCAGCATAATACAAGTATTCAGCCTTAGGATAAGCCTTCATAGCCTCGTGTAGTACTGTCAAACCACCCACACCAGAATCAAAAAATCCAATTCTCATCACCGCTTTTTTCTACAAATAGATAAAATAATTACCTTGATAATCTTAACAGCAAAGTATGAAATATCAAAGAACTATCATCTGTGGCCTGGGATTAATACTCCTTATGGCCTCCTGTGCCAGCCCTCAGAAGAGTTTCAATAAAGGTAATTACGAGAAGGCCTTTGGGCAAGCCTTGAAGAATCTTCAGAAAGGCAGTAAGAATAGAAAGGATAGAACGATACTCAATTCCAGCTTTGAGGAGATATTGGAATCTAAAAAACAGGAGATAGCTCGGGCCAATAAGAGTAGTATGATAGAAGACTGGGAAGTCGCTTATGAGGACTTTCAGGAGTTGTTGGGATACTATGACGAAGGGCACCGATACCTATCGGATGACTTAGACGAGGAGATGAAAAAAATGGAAACAGAACGTGACCAACTGAAGAATGAAATAGCTGAAAATTATTTCCTTTTGGGCGAGGATGCTTATGAGGCATATAATGATTCTTATGACAAACTGGATGCGCAGGACGCCTATGGTTTTTATGAAAAGGCGCTGATGTACGGTTCTGATGATTCTGTAATAGGTCCCAAGATGGATCAGGCTTGGGAGTGGGGGGTCATTAATATTCTTGTGGTTGCAGATCAGCGATTTGGGTTTTCTTATGACTGGGACATTGATAGAGAATTTTCCCAGGCAGAGAGACAATCCAGAGGATTTGTGGTTTTTAATTATGAGAAGAACGAGGAGAATGCGGATTGTGTGCTGGAAGTCGTGCTGGCAGATCCAGCCAGGCAGATCAGGGATTCGAGATCTGTGACTACTTTTTCAGAACGCATCGAGGATGGCTATGATACTCGGGTGGATACGTCTGGTAATACGATAAGAGTTCCCAGATACATCACAGTCAACGGAACCGTCACGACGATAAGAGAAGATATTACTTTCATCTGGGAGGCTAGAGTTCAACCCAGTGGTGATAGAAAGCTATGTGACTATCAGAGCCGGACCATAGAAGCTGAAGAAAGGGTTACTTACGAATATTATGAATGGAGCGGAGATAACAGGGCAATACCAGAGCAGTATAAAAGTAATAGAAATGACCCGCCCAGAGAAAATGAAGTGATAGATGATCTGATAGAAGAACTCTACGACGAATTCGAGCGGTATTACTTAAGGAGGGGGTAAACGAATGAAGCACCGCCTCTCGACGGTGCTTCTCCACTTTTAATACCCTTAATTAAAAATAAATTGAGAATAATAACACCCTTAAATATTGTGTAAAGATACGATAGCTAGTAGCTTGTTCACTACTGAAGACATATTACAAGAACTTTACATGTACTTACAAAACCACTACATCTCATCCGATTAAGGGTTATACGGTGATATATTAGTCTATGAGGATTTCTAATCCAACGCCTAAGCCGATTCTAGAATTTTTTTGATCGATTAAATTTTCTTCAGTGTTGATGCTGTTGAGATTATGCTTCATACTACAATAGGCCACAAGGTTGTATTTTTGATGAATGGAGTAGCCTAAGGCCAGCCCTCCAGTGAGTGAAGTGCTTATGCGAGGTTTGAAAAAATCCGGATCATCCACGGGGGCGCTAGCGTTATCTAGAAGGTGACCACTGAAGTAATAGCCCAAGTTATAAATGGCTCCTCCTTCCAGCCCTAATAGAAACTTGCCTTTGTTAAATTCGTAGCCCAATAACACTGGGACACCGATGCTGCGATAACTGTTTTCAATTCTCCATCTCTTTTCAGTATCGATAGTCACTTCTTTATTACCATAGATATAAATGGTGGAATCATTTTTCTCGATAGTCTCTAAAAGTTGGTTAGGAAGTGTTTCAACTGTTGTCTCAAAGACTGAAACCCTGAATCTTTCTCTTATCAGACCTGCCTCTATGCCTGACTTGACATATAGCCCAATAGGAAGACGATATTTTAATCTGATTCCAGATCTATAACCTTCTAATTGTGTTTGTGATTTTTTTCTTTCTGACAGATAAGCTTCTTGTTCAGCATTACTGGTCATGCGATTGTGAACATAATCCACTAAGCCATAAACTTCTGCTGAGAATATGCCTTTCTTTTTATTGTAATCATAGCATTCCACTTCCTTGTTGGGGATGAGAAGCATAGCACTGATGTCAGGCTGGGAATATGAAAATTCTAGAGCACTCGGGCTGATTAAATCCAAGCTGTTGAGACCAACTTGCGTAGAATTTTGCTCGATGGTTTGATATGGTGTTGAAGTAGCCTTATCAGCATCAAGTTGGTTTAGAGAAGAGTCGTTATTCGAACTTGTCTGATGCTGATCAGCTAGCCTATGAGGTGATATTAATTCAGTTGCAAGTTTGGTAAGGGTCACGTTAGAAGTTGCCTTTTCAGTTGGTCTAGCTGTAGTGTATTGAGAGGGGGAGGTCGTCTTTGACTCAGATTTTTTTAAGGAAGTTGATAATGATGTTGTAACGGATAGTGGTGTCTCAGTTGCATATTGCGATGCTGGAGTCGGGGCTGTGGATGCAATTTTGGCGCCGATCTCTGTACCTTCTACACTCTGGCGATCTTGTAAGTTAACTTCAGTAGACAACTCTGAAGACTCTACCTTACGTTGCGACGAACTGACTTGTCGAGACTCATTATTGATATACCACAAGATGCTAGCGACGCCTACACCTATGATAAATCCTAGAGTAAGTAATCTGAGGAATGGTGGTTTCTGTCGAGGCACATCATCGCGTATGGCTTGCCATAAAGCATGTTTATCTAATGGTGACCTGTAATCTTCCAGTCCTTCTTTGATGATTTTATCTAGTTTGTTTTGGTCCATTGTTCTTTGGAATTTAATTCTGATATTTTTTTTCTCAATAGATCTTTCGCTCTGGAAAGATTGGAACGTGATGAGACTGCTTTGATGCCTAGCATAATGCCTATCTCTCTGTGACTGTAACCCTCTATGACAGAGAGATTGAATACTTGCCTGTATCCATCAGGCAGACTTTTTACGAGGTCTAGTAAGTCTTCTTTTTGAAGATTGGATACAGCTGCTGCATTGATGCTGTAACGCTGGTCATAATCGACTATGGACAAATTGGAGATCTCTAGGTTTTTCTTACTCAGAGATCTCAGGCAACAATTGACAGCTATTTTTCTCATCCATGAGGTGAGTGCACCTTTTTCAGCATCATAAGTATTGAACGACCTGAATACGCGGATGAAAGTTTCTTGCAACGCATCCTGTGCCTTACTGTCTTCTCCCATATACCTGCGGCATACGGAGAAGAGCAAGTCAGAGTAGTTGTCGACCAAGGCTTTTTGATATCGTGCCTGACCTTTTCTACAACCTGAGATGAGTGCTGCTATGTCTTTTTTGTCTTTCAATCTGTCTCGTGGCTAAGATTATTTCTCTCTGATACCTATGTTGACATTATTATTGAATTCAATATCACATCCTGACAATTCTACTTCGGCAAATCCAGAAATGGGGTCCACTGAGTTGTAAGATTGTACTTCTCCACCGACTCCACTAGGAGAGTATTCTCGATTGTCAGCTAGATTTTGTAGGGAGATCAGATAAGTTGTATTTCTTTTCAAGTCTTGGAACGTATAAGCACCTGAAGCATTTGTCATTGCACTTTGTAATAGAGTGTTGTTGCCTTCTTCAAACAAGTCCACCATTACGCCTTCCAGTCGAGTTTCACCACTTTGGAATAAGCCATCTGTTCCTGCTGGATCATCTTCCCATACATAACCATTGATATCTTTATAGTTGCTGAAGTCCACTTCCAGTTCAGCTATACCAGTACAGCCATTACTATTTGTAACCGTCAGGGTATAAAAGCCATCTGCATCTGTATTCAAGTCGAGAGCTGTACTGCCATCACTCCACAGGTAGCTGTCTATGTCACTGAAATTAAAGCCTTCGCAATCAATTTCTTGAACCTGCAAGACTAATTCTGGAGAACCGCATGTATAATCTGTCAATAATTCGCAAGGAACAACATCAGCTGTGTCATCTAGTGGAATTTCAAAATTGCCTTCACACAATACTTCGAATTCATCTGATATGTTGTAGCTGTAGGTGCCAGCAGCGATATCAGAAAGAATGTATTGCGTACCAGAAAATGTGTCAACTATAACTCCATCAAGTATCAAAGTATTCTCACGAGAGTCTGGTGATGATAATTCAACATTGAATTCCACCTCTCCAGATCCTGGATTGCAAATGTTATCTGGATTCACTACTTCTGCACAGGGTAACATTACACGACGTAATCCAATGTCTATGCAATCAACATCCTCATCCGTTATGATAATTAGTTCTGAAAAATTAGTTGTAGGATCTATATCACTATCGGCACATTCATCATTGCCAATATTTGCAGATACTTGTTCATACTGTGCAGGCAGGTCTGAGGCTATACTATAAGAACCTGGTTCTAACCATCCAAAACTATAATCGCCATTACTAGTTCTAGCAATTTTTAGTATGCTACCCATAACATCTCTTAAGGTGACATTAAAAATGAGATTTGATGCCAAGGATTCGTTTTGATCCCTGAATGAATTATCATTTTCATCGAGCCAAACATCACCTTGGATATTATATACCATGTCTATAGATAAGATTTTGATCCTGAATTCGCCAGAAATGGTAGCATCTTCTACGTTGGGATCCAAAGACATACTTCCAGAAAAGTTACCGGCTACATAATCACCGACGTTAGTACCCATATCAGTAATAGTAACGTTCACCATGCCAGTTCCTGAAGACCAGCTAGTCCTACCATCTTCTGTTATAATTATTGATATTCGTTCATTGAAGCCATCTAACACGTCGGGCACCGAAATTTTGATTTCCGGACTTCCACAATCAAATTCATCAACTAGGCCATTCCCATCACCATCTTCAGATACATCTTGAACCCCATTTCCATTGTCATCCCAACATTGGTTGAGTAAACCTTGAGAGCCTGTAAACTGTAGCTGGCCATTTACAATTCGCGCAACAGGATCAGAAATAGCATTCAGTTCCCCATTGATAAAATAGTTGATGTATTCATCAATGGTCTCTCCAGTACAAGTTTCTTGATCGACAACTAGAGGGGTAACGGGCTCATCAAAATTTTCAGCATCTGCCACCATCTGGTTCTCCAGATCAAAGCCCTGTACAGTAAGCTTGGTCAAGCCACAAGTCAATATGTCCAGGCTATAATTGCCATTTACATCAGTAGGTGCCACTTGACTCACAAAGTTATTGTTTGTTATTAATACATAGCCATTGCTCACAGGGGCACCGTCACAGGTTAGTGTACCTTGACAATTAATGAGCTCAGCTTCTTCCGGAAAAGGAACAGTTATGCGTATGTTTTCATCGTCAGCATAAGGACCTATGTCCATACTGAAATAATCACCTCCACAAGCATCACTTAAGAGTTCCAATGTTAATAACTGATCTTTGGGTAGGGAACCAGATACTTTTCCTCTATTGTTAGTCCAGCCACTCTTGGCCACGCCAGAATCTGCTATCCTTATGACTACTTCAGTATTGGCGACTGGTGAACCATCTGGATAGGTCAATAAGGCACACCATTCTATTATCGGCCAGGGAGCATCATAATTCCAGTAAGAGAAATGGCTGACTTCTGTACGATAGAAAGTTGAAGTCTCATCAGGGACAGCATGACTTTCCTCTACCCAGTAGCCACTTTGCTCTTCAAAAGACCAAGTCTGAATGCTATCGGGAATAGAAGACTTCAATACATCAGGGATTGCCATGGCAAGGGTGGCTGTTTTATTACTGGCAAGATTTAATTCTTGACCAGCCTCGCCTCTTAATTCTACCGCTACCATTCCGAAAGTACTGAGTTGCACAAGGCTTTCTGAGGCGTCCTCCGCTCTGAGATCACCAGGCATTTGTGTGGTAAGTTCATTGCCTATAGGATTGATCCACTTGGAATGAACATTCACTTGTCCAGAATATGCATTGCCACTTTCATCGACAAATGCTGCCTCAGGAAAGCCTATGGTGAATGTTTCAGGATTAGTAGAGACCCAGCCTCCTGTGTTTGCATCTACGACATCAGGTTCTCCGAGATTCAACATGGTTACTCTTAAGAAACTCTGATCTCCCGCTACTGTAGCATAATGAAACTTGAAGTTTTCGAAATAACCTGATTTTTTGAATGTGATGTAACCTCCTGAAAGGCTGGAGGTTTTAACGGCGTCGAATTTGAAATATCCATTTTGGTCCGTAAGTACCTCTTCTCCTCTGAGGCTTACTGTGACTCCAGCAAGTGGCGAACCTGATTCATCATTTACTAAACCTACGACACTTGATAATACAGTATTCGTAGTTAGAGGGGATGTGATATTGATATCTTCTTCTATGATGTCTTTCTTGCAGCCAGAAGCCAGGCAGAGCAAGAGGACGAGTAGGTATATTGAAATATTATTCTTAATCATTTTAGATCTTTTAATCTTCTTAATAAAAGGAAGCTGTTCTGATACTTTCTGTTTTCTATAAATTAAAGTCGACTTGCACTATATATCCGCTATTCTCTTGTGACGTTGCGTCGGTAGGGGTTTCTCCTTAATTATGGAAAAGGTTGTAATCCGTAGAAACTAGTAATTAGCTACATATTAACCCCCAAATCGACTATGAGTAGTAGCATTTGTATGATAATACACGTTACCTTACGAGAAGAGCTGATTATAACCATTTTGTTAATACAGTAAATTTTTATCCTATGAGAACTCCCCATTTCATATTATTTGCCTTAATAAGCTTAGCCACTGTCAAGGTGGGTCATGCCAGCCTGATCCAGACAGGATTCATATTTGAAGAGTTCAGGACCTATACTGGTACGTTGGAACATTCTGCTGATAAGTCAGAATTATATATTGTAACAGACCAAGAACGTGTGCCTCTGGCCTTTACTTATGATAAGATAGAGGACATCGACATCTCAGATTGGGGTGAAGTTATAGTGTCAGGATACTACTCCAGATTCCATTCTGTCTTACAAGTAGAAGAAATTATACCTATTCATGTAACTTTTTCATAAGTTTTTGCATTATAAGAATAAGATTGAGTATTAAAAAGGGCCCTTGATTGATTCAAGGACCCTTTTCTTTTGTATTTTTTTAGTTCAATGCAACCATCATCTCATAATGGTTACCTTCTTATTCAGCTTCTGAATACCGTTGTCTAATTTTAATAAATAGATTCCAGCATTCAACTCACCGACTTCCATTTCCATTTTCTGGTTGAAATCACTTTCCTTAAGTAATTTTCCTTCTACTGTATGCAAACTGATCTTCCAGGTAGTTGCATCCTGGTCCAGCTTCCTTATATTGATCTTGTCAATAGCAGGGTTAGGATAGATGGCAAAGTAATCATCAGCTGTTTCTATATCACCGACGCTGGTGGTACTTCCTCCTTCTACTATTGAGATATTGTAGTTGGTCTGGTTAATCCAGCCACCTTCACCGTCTTCTACAACAAAAGTGAAAAAGTCTTGTTCTTCCATGGTGCCATTGTGCTTGTACACCATAAATCCACTATCGATATTTTGTTGTGTAAAGTTTCCGCCTAGTTGCATCATTGCACCATTTCTCACAAGGATCCCTTTAGTCGGTAACTGTGTAATCGTATATACTAACTCCGCAGCTGTATTATTATCGTCGCTGGATAATAACTTCGTATTTTCTATAATACTGCCTTTGCCCGGTGCTACTTCCAAAGTTTCATTGAAAATTATAGCTGGACTGAATAAGGATACAGAAGAGCATAATTCCAATTCGAAATCTGTTATCGTACCGCCATTTCCAGGCACCAGGTCTTCTACTCTTAATGCCCACTCACCTTCCAAGTTGTCACCTATGAAATCAGAAAGGTTACCTAGAGGCTTGATCTTGAGACCATTCTTCTCAGGACAACCATTTTCTATGGCTGCGTTATCATCAAATCCAGCATCTATCCTAGATCCAGTACTGCAACCTTGCCACAGAATGACAGTCTTGCCGGATGGACTTACGATGCTCGCTCTGACTTCTTGTAAGCCATTATGATTTCCTTTGACCAGATTAACATTTACATCACTTACACTGCCTTGATCGGCGATGCTGATGGAAGCCTCTTCTGAGCTGGTGCCGCCGGATGGAATGTTGAGCGGAATTTCATCAGAAACAAAAAATCTACAACTCAAGGCTTGCGAACTGAATATGTTTAACGGGGTGATTACAGTGCCTACGCAATCATTCTCTGCTATTACTCTCCAGTAGTACAGTGTACTATTTTCCAGATTGAAAGCTGGGCTCGGTAAGGTTGTCGCTAATCCCATATCTTGGGCAAAAACAATATTATCGGTTGAGAAATCAGGATTACTTGATATTTCTATTCTATAACTAGTTGCATTCTGCGCTTGAACCCAAGTAAAGTCAGGAATATCTGCAATACCTCTCGCATCATCCGCAGGTGATTCCAGTTGTAAATCTTCCATATATGAACCTGATGCATTCACAAAGATGTTCTGGAAAACTGTATCAGCATTAGGACCTATTGCTCTTATGACTATGGGATATGATCCTGAGAATAGCACATTTTCCATATTCACGGTCAAAGTGGTCGAACCGTCTGCTGGAATCGGGTTCTGTGAGAATGAAACAGTAGCATTAGCTGGCAGGCCATCTACAACATCCAAGGTGACATTTTCAGAATAGCCTAAAAAGGAGGTCCCTTGCAGTTCCACGTCCAAGGAATTCGGTAGACAGAAATCAAATGATGATTGTGCCGCATCCACGTAGAAAGAAGGCACAGTAGGTTCTACGACTCTGACAGAATTTCTATTGATATTGAAAAATATGTGATTAGTCCCTTTTACTTTTATTTTTCCGGTCTGAGTCAGTGCATTGGGTATTCTTACTGTCGCTGAACCAGTGTTCGGTAAACCTGCCGCTAAAAGATAGGGGAAAGTCTGGGCATTGTCAGCAGAAAAATAGATATCCACATTCTGACAGTTTACTTCTGGGCCATCCGTATTTGCGACGTCCCACTCTACTAGTAATTCTTCATTGACACTTATAGTCGTCAAGGCGCTAGGCTCTGTGACCATAAAGGGTCCGGCTCCTTCGTCTGCTTTCATTTCTATGATCTCCCAGTTCAATCCTCCTGCATTGATATTGTTATCTCGTACTATGAAAGAAAAACTGAGGTCTCTGGAATAAGTGGGCAGCCTTTCTTCTTTCCAATCTGATCCTGCAAGAATATTGGAAAGTCTTGGGAAAGTTCTTTTTTTATTAAAACTCGGGGGATAAGATCTGAAGGCTGGTGCATCCCCTGCAGGTGAACCTAATGGATATGATTGAGTGTCATTATCAGCTTGTTCCCAGACGTAGGTCAGTTGATCACCATCCATATCCATTGCATCACCACTCAATTCGAAAGGTGTGCTGATAGGAATGGTCAGACCTTGAGGGTCGTTTATCCATACATCAGGAATCGAATTGCCAGGAGTATCTCTTCTTCCGCAGGTGGAGGCATCTCCATTATTCAGAAAGTTAGTCATAGGTTCCAGGCTACAAGTATGAAAGTACGATACTTCCTGACCAGATAGATTAGTTTGACCTCCACACAATCCGAAATAGGACATAATGGTTGATCCAGATCCCGGTTCACAGTTATGTGCGCTGGAAAATTGATCTTCAGATGGCGGGCAAGCACCCCAGCTATGACCTGAAGTAAACTGATGTCCTAGCTCATGGGCTGTAGTTGTGATCATGAAATTGGTGATGGAATTATTACCCACACAACTTACACCATTACCTTTTCTATCATTGCAGACTGACCCTAGATTAGCGACTCCGGCGATACCATCAGTACACGATACCGTGAAGCAGTGACCCATGTCATAACCATTAGTACCTAGTCTCTGATTTATGATAGCTGTATTTTCTCCTAGACATTGTCTACCTCTGAATTCATCAGTGAATGGCGTATTGGACTTGAAGAAAATAAGATCTTCATTATTGTCCACTAGCTCAAATTTGATAGCTAATTCCGGTTCAAATAAGGAGTTAAGAGCATTTGCTGCAGAGTTTATCTTGCCCAATACTATAGACTTATCCAAGTCCGGACTTTGCTGTTCAGTCCACCATCCTGTAGATGTCACGGCAAATCGATAAGTGGTTTTAGTTACTGGCTGCCCTTGTGATTTTTGTCCGCCCAATCTTGCTAAAACAGCTCCTTCTGGAAATGGAGCAGGGGAGAGGCTATGCAAATAGGCATCAGTACCACAAGTTTTTGCTAAATTTTCCACATCCACGATTTCATCTTTTGCATCATAGATGAAATAGGTTTCGTCCACCTGATTGAAATAGGGGCTTATGAGCATTCTTGTGTTTATCTTATGGATAATTGCTCTGAATTCTTTCTTGTCATAATCTATCCAAGCGGTATTTTCGGGATTGTCCAGTGATTTGCCTTTAAAACTTTTAATTTCTGGAAATTTCGCAGAGAGAATTGGACTCATTGCTGGTGATTCTACAAACTTGAACAACTCCATGCGGCCATTTCCTACAGGCAGCGCCATCATTGCACCTTTGACATCATCACTAAACTCAACTAGTGGAGCTTTACTGAGAATGGATCTCAGTTCATCTATGTCCAGAGCATAAGTTTCGCAATGCTTGGCAGTAGCTTGTTTTTCAGCTTGTTTGAGGGACAACATACTTGTTTCGGATACTTCCTGCCACGGATTCTGGCTTATCAGAGAAGTTAAGAATAAGCTGCATAGGAACAAAAGGATAGTTTTCATCTACTTGTGTTTTTCACAAATATAATTAGACCGCCTATACTATAGTGTCCATTCAGTCGTGAAATGACGACATTATCAGAATATCTAGCGGATTTGTTAATATTTCCGGAATTGTAGAAATTACTGAAAAAACAGATTATTCAGATTAATCTGCTATATTTGCCTTATGCAAAGCAAGCAAAGTGGAAAAGTCTAAGGTTTCAGTAGAGGCTATATTGAGTTGTGATGACAGAGGCTCATTGGTTCTACCAAAGGACATTAGAAAGAAATTGAATATAGAATCAGGAGAAAAGCTGGCTCTATTAAAGATTGCTGCAGAAGGTGATGATCAATTTTTTCTGACTTTGATTAAAGCCAATGCTTTGGAATCATTGATAAAGAAATTCCTTTCGCCAGTGATGAAAGAGTTGATTAAATAATCAAATAAGTTAGCTTATCAGGTGGTTCTGCGAAGCTAAATCATATTGAGATTGTGATTTTGTTTGAAGGTGGCTCATTAGAGTCACCTTTTTTTATTGCAGAATGTGATCTAGAATATTGCCCTTAGTTGAACACCGGCTGTGTTGACGATTTTGGTATCTTCTGATTTTCTGCCTTGGTAGTTGAAGATAAGGTCAAAGCTGGAAGAAATTCTTCTGAGATAATTAACATTCCAAAGGTAGTTGGTTCCAGGTTTGAGCCCTTGCAACATCTCCAGTTCCACGGGTGAGTTTCTCTGACCTGCATACACATTATAGACGAGTTCCATTCCCATTTGAAGATTGGATTTTTGGGATTTTCTCCAAGTGGATTCAAAACTTAATTTTCTGGTTTTAGCCTCTTCTTGTGCTGCTATTTTATTTTTTTGTCTCTGCTCATCATAGCTTATTATTATTCTGAGTTGTTGCGAGGGTCTGAAGTTGAGCTTTGGGATAAGATTCCAGTAATCTATCGTAAATCTTTGTATCTCGAACATTTCTGAGTCAGCAATCTTAGTCCCTAATTTTGTTTCTAATATAAAGTCCAACCTTTTTTGTAAATTGATTCTGGACTTCGTGAAAAATTCTTGATTGTTTCTTAATTCATATCCAGTGATCTGTTGAATTTTATTTGCATTTTTTCTATAGCTCACTTGAAAATCTCTCTCCACTTTACCTCGATCAAAAAATATATTAGCATCTATCAATGAAGCGGATGATACTAGATTAGTGTCTAGCAGATCGCTGCTTATGCCTCTTATGAGTCCTAAATCATCTTGGCTCAAGATACGCTGATCGATCCGAAATCTTGTCGTGGTTTGGAATCTGCCCAACAGATGTTTTTTATCATTCAGGAATCGCTTAGGAAAGAGTCTCAGAGAAAAATTGAGGGCGCTCTTATTGGTGCTGATGAATTCATTATTGAAAACAGTTATTTTTTCATAGTCTGCTTGGTCTGACAAGGGTGCTATTTCAAATTCATTTATTTGTTGTAAGCTATCCAGATTCCAATCATTCCAGATGTACGAGCCTTCGCCTCTCTGTACTTTGATGTATTGGAATTCTAGTTTGGGCTCTTGACCACTGTTTGACTCGAAGTAACTATCCAGTAGTACGCCTTTTTTTAGTGCAGAGAATTTATGATTTATAGTGCCTAGAAATGTTTTCTTGGAAGACTCTCCTCGTGGATTGCCAGTCACTGCGTTAAAATCCCTGAAGGTCAGTTGCCAAGTCAGATCAGAAGTGGTACCCGCACGCCAAGCACCTCCTAATCTATAATCACTTGCAGTACTGGATTGTAAGAGTTGGTCTGAGGTGACCGCATCGTCTACCCGAAAAGTATAAGAGAGATCTATATGAAAATCCTTGGTGTCATCTGATTTCACAATAAATTGGTATAGGTCATAATTAAATGAGGCTTGACTGAGTGAATCTGAGGTTAAGCTTCTGGTGATATTCTGTTCTTTTTCATAGTAACTACCGACTGTTATCTTACGGTATAATTCCTTGGATATTAGTGCTTTAGGTCGTAAGAAAGTGGTTTTTTGTAGTTTTGTTTCTGAATATAGAATGTTGTAAGTAGCCTCTGTGTTCCATCCTTTATTCTTATAGAAAGCTGTTGCAATATTTTTTAATCCTGAATAAGTGCCTTGATTATTATAGCCTGATAAACTGTAGCCTACTCCTTGAAAATTATTTTTTAAATCTACCCTGACATTGAATAAGTTTTCACTATTTCTCGGTTCTTGTCCACTCAAGTTCCAGTCACGCAGAAACTCAGTATCCCTATAAGGATTCAATGCTTGAAAATCAGCGTCAGTCAGTTCGATGCTGGCAGAGGATCCCAAAGTCCAAGACAGATTTTCATTTAAGCTATCCGTTTTTCCTGCTTGCTTTTTTTTGAATAAATTTCTGCTATCAGTAAACTTTCCGTGAAAAGAGAGACCCGTGTCATCTTCGGCATCCACTTCAGAGAATCTGTTTCTGTCATAGGTACTGATAGCTGACTCGAAGTATAACAGTGAGGCTTCATTGAATTCGTATCCAGAACCTACCGAAAGTATTTGCTTTTTTTCTGGAGCAATCAATGGTAGCCACGGTCCAAAAGAACCTAACCCCTCTCCCACATACTTGTATACCCGCCCATTAGTGCCAGCTTCATTATCTATTTCATATGAGGCCAAATCGTTGGTCAGATTTGAAAAATTCGCCGCTCTGAGTGAAGGTGAATCATCTGGCGCATCTGGGGCAAAATTCAGAATATTATCATCCTCTAAATTATATTTGATAAGGCTTTCATAGTTATTATTTTCAGGAATGAAAATACCGGAGCGGAACGCTGGGTTATCACCTATTTCACGTAGCGTTGCGAGATCGAGACTGTCGAGTAGGATGTTTCCCGTAGTGGTTTTACTATCTTGCTCGTTATAGAAATTAATATTGAAATTCCATTTATCATTGGAAATTTTTGTCTTGGTAGCGTATAGCGATCTGAGATATTCCTGCGTGGCATATTCGTATTCTGCTATGATTCTAGTGTTGGCTGTTATAACATAATTGGGTGTGAATCTGAGTTCTGCTCTGTTATAGTCTATTACATAATCGTAATTCTCTCCACGCTTAAGGAGTCTGCCATCTGCGTATATTTTTTCAGTACCTGATAGAACTTGAAGAAATAATTGGTTGGCTTCTCCTTCTAGTTTGTATGGGCCTTGGTTGCCTTCAGAGATAGGCAGTTCCAGTCTTATGAATTTTCCACGGGAAATTGCAAAACTCCCTTCATTGGTAATGATCCAATTGTTCTTGAAGCTGGATTCGTTTCTGGCGCTGACACCTTTCAGTTTCTTGTAATAATTTATAAAATAACTTTCAGGTCTTGCCAGTTCATAATCCCCAGCGATGAGGCTGGTCCGGTCTTTACTCAGTTCTATGTATACCTTGTCGAATTCTTGTAGTATCTGTGTATTTCCTTGAGGTTGTATGGGGATGTTATCGTCTGAGATGGCAGCTCTTACCTTGAGGCCGCTCCCCAGATCACCCTTCATCTGTAGATTAAAATCTGATTCCAGGACCAGATCTTGATTGTTACCGGCATTCATCCCTCGGGTAAAGCTACCGCTATATTCAATTTTGGTGGACTCTATGAGGCGTCGCTGCTCTTTTTCTTCAACGGTGTAATCTCCCGCTATTCTGATGAGCTTACTTTTTTTCTGTATGTCATCTTCAGAGAGTATTGGGGTGCTTTGGACCAGGTCGTAGGTCAGCGTCCGATAAGACACTACAAGTGTATCTGGTTTTCCTGTATAGCCTATGGATAGAGTATTATTGTCTATCAGATATTGATATTCTATCGAGCGGCTGCTTGAAATAGAGATGGATTCTGGAATGATTGTGCTATTCTGACTGATTAGCGTATCAGAAATCAGTATCAATCGCTGCTGGAAAAGACGAGATTCTTGATTTTCTTGAGCACAGACCTCTCTTGGGACCATAAGTAGGACCACAGCTATCAAGGAGCAAGAAATAGAAATTCTGTTTTTCAAACCAACTTTTATACTCTTTTTAAGAGATAGACTAATCAAGTAAGGGATTAATTCTAGAATGAAAACTAGGGGTGTGAATATTATTAACTTGATTTTCAAGTAGTTAGTGCCAAGAATCAAGTTCAATTTTGGCACAATATTTACACTAAAAGACATAAATGACCAAACATTGATGCAAGTAACTGATTATCAATGTGTTAGAAAATCAAACATCAAGTCTTCGCCAAATGGGAAATATTCAATCACACGATATTCATAAAATCATATTCTTTAGTAGTTTTTTTAGCCTAAATGGTATATTTGCGTGCTGGAAATCATATTATGAATTCTAGCAATTTTTATTCCTGAAAGTTCGAGCATCGATTTGAGAAGAATGATAAAAGTTTCCGTACTCCTTTTAACCCTTTTTTGTGCCGTTTCCCAGGCTCAAGAAAATAGAAGCATAACTGGGTACGGAAATAACCTCCAGCAACCGGAATGGGGTTCTACAGATGCTCCTCTGCTCAGAGTTTCTACAACTAACTATGCGGATGGTGTTCAGGCTATGGCTCAGGAAGGCCGGCCTTCACCCAGAGTAATCAGCAATAGCCTTTTCAAGCAGAGCACCTCAGTCGCCAACACTAACAGTCTGAGTGATTTTGTTTGGTTATTCGGTCAATTCATTGATCATGACATTTCAATGGTAGATGTCAATACCGAATCAAATCCGGTGATAATGGAAGTTCCATCAGACGATGAACACTTTGGCCAAGATGATGAATTAAGTGCTTATAGAGATAATGAAATAGAAAATACAGGAACTCAAGGTAAGCCACGACAGTTTGCAAATGCCGTTACGTCATTCATAGATGGTTCCATGATTTATGGTTCTACTGTTCAAAGGGCGAGTTGGCTCAGAACCTTTGAGAACGGCAAATTATGGGTTTCCAAGAATGGACCTGCTGGTACTGAGGATTTGCTGCCGTGGAACACAACCACCAAAGAATATGGTGGTGGATCTTTCATAGATAACAATGCACCTGCAATGACAGCGGGTGGTAATTCTAAATATTTTGTCTGTGGAGATGAAAGGGCTAATGAGAATCCTCAATTGCTGTCATTGCACACAGTATTTGTAAGAGAACACAATAGGCTCTGCGATGAGCTCATCGAGACCTATCCTGAATGGACTGATGAGCAATTATATCAGAGGGCTAGAAAAATGATAGGTGCTTACCTCCAGAGCATAACATTTAATGAATGGCTGCCTGCCACGGGTATTAACATTCCAGAATATAGAGGATATCAGGAGAAAGATACCGTTGGAGTAATGAACGTGTTTTCTGCAGCGGCTTTTAAGATTGGTCATACAATGATCGATTCCGAAATCATAAGAATGGATAATGAAGGCGAGATCATTCCTGCCGGTAATCTAAGTTTTAGCGAGGGGTACTATCAGCCATTGGAGATATTCAACTCGCTAGGTATTGAGCCTTACCTTAAAGGTATGGGAACTCAAGTCATGCAAGAAATGGACTGTAAAATGGTCGATGATCTTAGAAACTTTCTTAATGATGGGCAGAATCGTGGTCTTGACATGGCTGCTTTTAATATATTCAGAGGTAGAGACAGAGGGTTAGCTGACTACAATACCTTGAGAGATGATTTTGGATTAGCGCCACTTAATGCTTTCGATAATCTTACAGATAGATCTGAGGATGTGGAAATCATCAAAGAACTTTACCAAGGAGATATTAATAAGATTGATGCTTGGGTAGGTATGTTATCAGAGCAACATGTCAGTGAAAAGGCCATTTTTGGAGAATTGGTGATGACCATATTGTACGAGCAATTCAGATTACTGAGAGATGGAGACAGATTTTACTTTGAAAATGATCCAGCTTTTACGGAAGAGCAGATTTCCAGTATTAAGAATACATCGCTTCATGACATACTGATGAGAAATACAAGCATTAATCTGATGCAATCCAATGTGTTCAGTGCCATGTCACATAGTGACATCCCTAATCTGGAAGTAACAGCAGAGGAACTTGCTAATATCGTATATCCTAACCCAGTCATAGATGACGCAACAGTAAGAGTCTATTCTGAAAATGAACAGACAATAAGCTACAAGCTATTTAACCACCAAGGGTTGGACTTGCAATCCGGTACTGTCGATCTGAAGTCAGGTGATAACAATTTCATGTCATTGCCCATGGGAGAATATCCTGATGGAATCTACTTTCTCCTACTGGAATTCGAGAGCCTCTTTGAGGTTACCAAAATAGTTAAATAGCACTTCTTACAATTTTTTAAATTTATTTTCTACCGTAAAAGTGGTACTTTGTTGATTCATAAATCATTATGATCAATAGGAGGAAGTTCACTACACTGTTTGGTACAAGTCTGATCACTGGATACCTCAACAAATGCTCAGCAAAAGGTGCTCCCTCGGCTGATAATGTCATAGCTTCAAATAATAATGAGTCTTTGGTCATAAGCACCTGGAATAACCAGAGGGCTAACGCTATAGCGCTAAAAGTCCTTAATGGGCCAGTAGGAGACAAAACCAGTACTAGATTGTTGGATGCAGTCGAGCAGGGCATAAATTCTGTTGAATCTGACCCTGCAGATAGATCTGTAGGGCTGGGAGGCTGGCCTGACAGAGACGGACATGTGACCCTGGATGCCTGTATCATGGATGATGAGGGCTCTGCTGGTTCTGTAAGTTTTCTGGAGGGATATCGGCACGCAATCTCAATAGCCAGAAAAGTGATGGAAGAGACTCCACATGTGATTTTGTCTGGATTGGGAGCAGCGCAATTTGCTGAATATCAAGGTTTTGAGAAGGAAGATTTACTGACGGAAGACTCTAGGAAAGCTTACGTGGAATGGCTTAAAAAGGGGATATATCAGCCCAAGATCAATATAGAAAGACATGATACGATAGGTCTCTTAGTGAGAGACTCAGAAGGTTCATTAGCAGGGGGATGCTCGACTAGTGGATTAGCGTACAAGATGCGGGGTAGAGTAGGGGATTCTCCTATAATCGGTGCTGGTTTGTATGTGGACAATGAGGTCGGGAGTGCAGTGGCGACAGGATTAGGAGAGTTAGTACTCAAGCAATTAAGTAGCTTCCTAGTGGTAGAACTAATGCGTCAAGGCCATCCTCCTCAGAATGCCTGTGAAATAGCCATAAAGAGAATAGTGGAAAAGAATGATGTACAAGATGCCCAGGTGGGACTGATAGCAATCTCCAAAGCAGGTGAAACAGGGGCCTACAGTATACATCCTGGGTTCGTATTTGCGCTTACGACAGATGAAAACTCTTCCAAATTAGAGGCTGAGTCATATTTATGAAACTTATAATATGTAGTAAATACGGGGGTTCCAGCGTTTTTTGGCACAATATTGGCACTCAGCAGCAGAGGATAAACCTGGTGCAGATGTCATCAGGTCAATTTCCATTATAAATAACAAGATGCCAACAATAAATAGCCTGATAGTAGATACTCAAAGTATATTCAGAGCAGGATTAAGATCCTACTTTGAACTACAACAGGATATTGACCTGACAGTCATAGGAGAGGAGATGACTTCAGAAGGTTTGATCTTATTCCTGCATAAGAATCTAGGTACGGATCTGGTGTTCTTGGACTTGAACTTGCCCGATATAGATGGCTTGGAAGTTATACCACAGATAAAAAAGCAATTCAAGAAAGTGAGAATAATGGTTCTTACTTCTTACAGTGATTATAAGTTTGTAGGGCAGGCTCTGAAGAATGGAGCTGATGGATATATTTTAAAATCCAATAGTCCACAGGAATTAAAAGTTGGCATCAGAGAGGTTATGGAAGGCAACACTTTCATAGCCGATGGTCTTCATATCACGCCACCTAATGGGAAACGATTGACCAATGGTAAAAAGACTAACTACGAAGACAGATTTGTCATCAAGCAAAAATTAACGAAGAGAGAACAAGAAGTGCTGGAACTGATCACGGAGGCAAAAAATAATAAAGAAATTGCAAAGGAACTGTACATTAGTGATCAGACAGTCGGCGTACACAGAAAAAATATCATGAGAAAATTAGGAGTTAAAAACACCATCAACTTAATAAAATTTGCACTAGAGAATCAACTAGTCTAGCGTAAGACTGAAGGCTCTTCCCCGAGCTCCCCTCCATAATACTGAACACGGATTTTTAGAATTTTAACCATTTGGCGTAAAGCCAATAACCGAAGTATTATGAGATTATTTGATCTTAGATCTTTATGTTTCCTTGCATTGATCACCTTTTCGGGTTCATTAAGCCTCAGTGCTCAATGTCCAGCCTCATTAGGGTGTAATGATAATGTGCAAGTTTCACTAAGCTTTTTCTGTGATGCAGTCTTAAGTCCAGATTTGCTTTTAGAAGATCACAATGCGAATTGTCTGACCCAAGTACGCATCTATAATGAGTTTGATGTATTGGATAAAATCACAGATACCTCCACGACACCTTTCACTTACCCTACCGTAGATTTATCTTACATAGGTAAAAGATGGAAGGGTGAAGTTTTTTATAGAGATGACTCAGGAACGGAAATAAGTTGCTGGGGTTATTTTACTGTAGAGGATAAGATAAAACCTAGCGTTACTTGTTTGGATGATTTTACGGTAAGCTGTAAGGAAGATCTGAGTGAATTGTTCACCAGTACTTCGACAGCAACTTATTGTGCTCAGCTAGGTGACCTCGATACTGATCCGAACACTGAAACTTTCAAACTGACATCAGGCACTACTACTCTTAAGCCGTGGGAGATTCTTACAGGATTGACAGCTAATTTAGTTGTGCCTTGTGGTGATCCTGGAACAGGAAGCGGTGGCGGAACTGGGTCAGGAACCGGCTCGGGAACAGGACCAGGTGGTGGAGCAGTTTTCTTTACGGGATTTGATCTCGGTGATCATATTGCCATTGATTGTGATGCTAATGGTAATTATGATTTCAATACGATAGCTGGAGTTGCAGCGACTGGCCTTACAACAGGTTGCCCGACTATAACGTTACCTACAGGGTCTTTTCCTCCTAGTGAATTATGCTTTACTGTAACAGCACAATCCTTCGGTTCTTATAATCCTGACAATTGTGATCCTAATGCTGAGGTCGTGATTTTATCAGATGTAGTGGATGAAAACGAGTGTGGTAATGACGGATTTGTTGCACTTAGAAGAATAAAATATCTTGTAAGAGATGGACAAGGTGCCACTTCGACTGAGTGTTCTGTAGACATTAATTTTTCAGCAGAGCCTCTCTCAGAAATAGAATTTCCAGCTGACTTTAAATTACAGGACTCCATAGATTTTTGTTTAACAATCGATAGCATAGGACCAGATGTAACTGGAAGACCGACGTTGAATGGCTGTGTTCTTGAAGAAGGAAATCTGTGTAAGTTGAACGTCAGTTTTGAAGACACCAGATTAGATGATGGCACTTGTAATTCTAACTTTATAGTCAGAAGAAAATGGGTGATACTGGACTGGTGCCTAGGAGAATACAGACAGTTCTTTCAGACGATAACAGTGATAGACAGCAAGGCACCCATCTGTAGTGCTAGTCCTGATTTCCCAGTGGAAGCCACTAATGGTTGCAGCACGGATTATCTAGTCACACCCTTCGTGTCTGGATCAGAAACATTCTTGAATGTATTATCAGATTGTTCTGCAGTTTCCATTGTAAGAGTAGAGTATACGCAGACGCGTGACGCCTTTGCTTTTGATGATGATCTAGGTCCGATATTCATAGCAACACCTCTAGATGATGATACATACCTATTAGATGATTTGGGTGTGGGACAACACTGGGTCCGTTATATTCTTGTAGATGAGTGCGGTAATTCCAATGAAGATGATGGTACACAATGTTTCTTTGAAATAACTGTGCAGGATTCCAATCCACCTATAGCTGTATGTGACCAGTTCACGGCTGTTTCTCTAGCTGATAATGGCTGGGGCAGATTATATCCGCTCTCACTCGATGATGGTTCTTATGCACCTTGTGGAGGAGATCTGGTATTGGAAGTAAGAAGAAGTTCTAATCCTTGCGATACTACTTTATTAGACAGGGACGATACGATATATGGTCCTTACGTACAATTCTGTTGTGAGGAAGCTGGTCAGACTATTCCTGTCATGTTACAAGTTACGGATGCTGGGGGTCAGACGAATGCCTGCACTGTGAATGTTGTTGTTCAGGATAAGAATAACGATGCAGTTGTGGTATGTCCTACGCCTTCAACCATAATCATAAACGATTGTGACATGGAAGATCCTACGGACATGTTCGGTACGCCGACCTTGAGTGGACAATGCGCTGCTCCAGAAATCATCGATGTGATCAATACGAGTTCCATGAACGATGATTGTGGTGTGGGTAGCTTTACCAGATCATGGGTTATAGCGGTCAATGGCAACACTGGCGCTGCACCTAATTGTTCTCAGACTATAAGTGTAACTGGTAATGATGGCTTTACACAAAATTCTTTTGTGTTCCCTGCTGATGTGACTTTGACTGATTGTGTGGACTTTACGACGGACTTGGGATTATTCCCGACTTTCAACGGAGTGAAAGTTACCGAAGCAAATGTATGTGCCAGATTAGCTTTTTCATTCAAGGACAATAGTTTCTTCAATCAAGAAGATTACTGTGTCAAGACGATCAGAACATGGACAGTCATCAACTGGTGCATCTACGACCCTCAGACAAATCCTGGAGAAGGCATATGGTCTGATACTCAAATAATAAAAGTAAGAAACACTGCAGCTCCCACCATCAGTGGTTGTATACAGGATACGACAGTGATATTGGTTGCTGACTTAGATGACTGCGATGCCTTTGCAAATATTCCTGTGCCTAGTGCGGTGGATGCTTGTTTTGGAAATGATTTACCTGCAGGAGATTTTAACTGGACAGTAAATGGACCAGGGACTGACACCAGCGGTTCTGGCTCTACTGCCTCGCAAGTATTAGGGGTGGGTACGTATACGGTAACCTGGTCTATCATAGGAGGTTGTAATACTACTGCAACTTGTTCTTACAGCATAAGAGTGGACGACAACGGAGGCCCTACTGCATATTGTAGATCACAAGTAACGACTGTAATCACTGGTCCTACTCCAGGTGGATTGCCGAGTGTAGAGATATGGGCGAGTGATTTTGATCTGGGAAGTACTGATGCTTGTGGTGGCGTGCTCAGCGTATCTTTTGATTCGCTGGATATTACTGATACTAGAAAAGTATTTGATTGCACGCAGATAGGAAACCACACTGTCACTGTATATTTTACAGATAGTGATGGCAATCAAGACTTCTGTGTGACGACTGCGACGATACAGGTGAACGGTAATTTCTGTGACACCATAGGTAGTATAACTGTCATCGATATCGAAGGTGATATCTACACGGAGAAAAACCATATGATAGATAATGTCAATGTAGAATTGATGAATGCAGCAAATAATTCCATGGGAACTTACAATACAGTGGATGGTCACTTTGCTTTCAATGACATCACTGCTTATGGGAATTATACGCTTCAGGCAACTGGAGACAATGATTACTTGAACGGGATATCTACTCTGGATCTAATTATGATACAGAGACATATTCTGGGAATAGAATATCTGGACTCCCCTTACAAGATCATAGCAGCGGATGTCAATTCCAGTGAATCCATAAATGGAATTGACTTAGTGGAGTTGAGAAAATTAATCTTGGGCATCTATACTCAATTACCTCAGAATGATAATTGGAGATTTGTAGAAGAAGACTTTGTTTTTGTGACACCTCAATCACCTTGGCCGTTTGTGGAAGACATCAGTCTGTTGCAAGTGAATCAAGATATGATGGACAATGATTTCATTGCAGTGAAGATAGGAGACGTGGATGTTTCTGCAATTGTTTCCCTGGAAGATGATGAAGTAGAGAATAGAAATGCAGGAGAAGTGAAAGTTCTACATGATTTGCTATCCATCGGAGAAAATGAATATCTGGTACCTGTTTATCTGGATGAAGAAATCTCCTTGTACGGCTTACAACTGGCGATCAGATTAAACGAGGGTATGGATATGGATCTTTTTGAAGTAGGTAAGTTAGCAGTATCTGACAATCAGATTCGGTATGATGAAGGTGTGCTGAGAATAGCCTTCAGTTCTGAAGACTTATTGACAGTGAAGCCAGGAGAAGCGTTGTTCCATATGACGGTTTCCAGTGAGAATACTATTACAGAAGCCTTTATGATAGATGCAGGCCTGATGAAGTCGGAATTATACAATGAGGATTTTCAGGTTGTCAATCTTGAAGCTGGGAATATGATGAATGATAACCAGATAATCTTGCATCAGAATGTCCCTAATCCATTCAATGGAACGACAAGAATCAGACTGGATCTGCCTACTGCTGATGAGGTGACCTTTTCAGTCCTGAATCTTGCTGGTCAGATAATCAGTACGGAATCCAAGTTCTATGAGGCTGGTGAGAACTTCATAATCCTTAATTCTGAGGATTTTGAAGAAAACGGCGTTTATTACTATAAGGTGGAAGCAGGGAATTACTCTACCACCAGAAAAATGATCAAAGTGGATTAAACCTCAAATAGAGGAATTATACCTCAATAGCATATAAAACCTTCGGGCAATCGTTAAAAACGGTTGCCCGTTTGTGATTTTAGGCATCTTCATTCATATAGAAAGGATTACATATTATAAGTTTCTTTATATATAGGAACTTATTTCATACCTTGACCCTACAAAAGAAAGGTTACGTACGTTGATTAGTTGTAGTAATTACTCGTACTTTTGCCGCTTAGTGAGACTCTAAGGGGCATTTTGCACTTTTATTTAATAAGCAAATACTTAAATTCCAGGATATGCGATATTTCTTTGCATTCTTAATCTGCGCTTTTATTTCGACGAATTCCATTGCGCAACAAGACTCTTTACACGTCTATTTCAATGCCGATGATCAGAACCCCCCAGCTGGTCAGCTAGATGTGGAAGTGTATGTCAATGACTGGGTCAGCCTCGTAGGGGTTCAGATCTTTGTCAAATGGGATTCTACGGTCCTCGAAGTCGTCCAGACGCCTTTTATCAATAATACTGATCTCACTGGACCTTCCGTGATTTTGCCTTTTCAGAATAATGTGAATCCTGAAAGAGGACAGGCCAAGTATAACTTCTTTGACTTTTCAGGACCTACTCTGATGGATAGCACGCATATATTCACCTTACGCTTTGACGTAATAGGTGGTCCTTGCGATGAGACGACACTGACCATAGGAGATATCGGTACTAGTCCCTCTCAAAAAATTGAAATAACAGGTATAGATAGCGACGGCAACCTGGTTACAGGAGTAGGCGCTACAGTCAATGAATCCTTATTTGCAATTCCTGGAACTAATTGTAATGCTGCTGATCCGGTAGGTCTTACTTTTCCTTCCATTACTGGAAATCCAGGGGATAATATTTGTATCCCACTTACTGTGATGAATTTTGACAGTATAGATTCCTTCGGGGGTAGTGTCAATTGGAATCCTAATTTGCTGGAATATTCTGGTGTACAGGGTTTTGGCGTTGCACAATTAGCTGCGACAGATTTTTCCAGTACGCCGGGTAACTTGATTTTCACCTGGGCGGATCTGACTACGGCCAATCCTGAAACTTTGGCTGATGGCTCTACCTTGTTCGAGGTATGCTTCGATATAGTGGGCGCTGCAGGTTCTAGTTCTCCTATTTCAGTTTCTGGTACACCTAATCAATTATCCTTTACCATGGCCGGCCCGACGCCTAGTGATCCTAGTGTCCCTCTGATGGTGTCCCCCAGTTCTGGTAGTATATCCATCATTCCACCAGCTGGAGCAAGCCCAGTGGCTTTCTTTTTTGGAAATGTCAATGGATCGATAGGAACAAATGTCTGTATTCCCTTGACAGTCAATGACTTTGACAATATAACAGCTTTTAGCGGAAGTGTCAATTGGGATGCCACTGTCATACAATATACTGGCGTACAAGCCATAGGAATAGGCTCTATGACCATAGGTGATTTCATGAATTCACCAGGAGTTTTGAGTTACGAATGGATGAATCCTGCTATGCCCGAAACCTTAGCTGATGGCTCTACCTTGTTTGAGATATGCTTTGACGTGATAGGTGCGGCAGGCAGCTCCACCATAATAGATATAACGGATAATCCTACGCCGATAACTTTGGTTCAGCAAGGCTCAGCGCCTGGTGTACCGGGTTTTACAGTTGGTTCGGGAATGCTCTCCATACCAGCACCTCCCATGCCAGGCCCTATTATTTTTACGCTTCCTACGCTTACAGCTAATGTGGGAGATAATATTTGTGCGCCATTGACCATAGAAAACTTTGAGGATATGGCCTCTATAGGAGGTAGTGTCATGTGGGACCAGACAGTCATACAATATACTGGTACTCAGAATTATGGACTACCAGGCTTGGATGCTTCGAGTATCAATGATGGACCTGCGGCCAGTGGGATGCTGGGTTTTGTGTGGGCTGATCCGACACCTGCGACGCCTGAGACCTTGGCAGATGGAGCTACATTGATGGAAATATGTTTTGAAGTGGTCGGTAATGGTACTTCTATTTTAACCATAACAGATGATCCCACTGCTATAACAGCAGGTTATCAAGGCCCTGACCCTTCACAACCCGTCACAAATCTTGAAACAGAAACTAATGAAGGTCAAGTAACTGCCAGCGGAGGCGGTGGTGGTGGAGATGAAGTGGTTTTCACTTTCCCGGACTTGACAGGTAATGCAGGCTCTAATGTTTGTGTGCCCTTGACGATAGAGAACTTCATAAATATTTCCTCAGTAAATGGTAGTGTCAATTGGGATCCCGCCATACTGACTTACACAGGCCTCGGTAATAATAATCTACCGGGTTTTGTAGCTGCTAATTTCAATTCTTCCAATGCTTCCAATGGACAAGCCACTTTCTTATGGAGTGATGGAACAGCAGTGACACCTCTTACACTTCCAGATGGGGAATTCCTATTTGAAGTATGTTACGATGTCATAGGTTCTGACGGAACTGTATCTCCTATCAGAGTGACTGATAACCCCACTAATATATCCGTAGCAGCAGCAGACCCTAATAACCCTGCGGCTCCGCTAATGAATTTGGAATTTTTAACCGTAGATGGGTCTTTCACAGTAGAAGGGGATCCACCACCACCTGTGGATGGTGTGACATTGACGATACCAGAAGCATGTCATGGTCCTGGTACTAATTTTTGCATCCCAGTGACCGTACAAGACTTTAATAATATATCTCAATTGGACTTTAGTCTCAATTGGGACCCGACAGTCATCACCTTTACGGCAGTAGGGGATTCCCCACTTTCTGGTTTCAATCCTACGTCCATGGTATTTGCTGGAAACAGCCAGAATGGGGTATTGACCTTTTCATGGTTTGATGGCACTGCTGTCAATCCCAATAGTTTTCCTAATGGTACTACCATAGTGGAGTTTTGCTTTGATGTGATCGGTGAGCTAGGAGATGTTTCGATGATAAATCTTACGGACATGCCGACAGATATCATAGTAGGGCAAGCGGGGGCAACGCCTTCTGATCCTGTAGTGAATGTTCCAGTGACGCTGGAAAATGGCAGTATAACTGTAAAAGTATCAGATGTCGTTCCATTCATCATATCCACTTCATGCCCAGTTGTAAGCCCTGGACAACAAGCTTGTGTAGATTTCAACGTTGCTAATTTCGATGACTTGGTCATTACAGAGTTTAACTGGAGATGGGATCCGAGTGAGTTGAGATTTGCAGAAATAAGAAACATACACCCCAATGCCTCTAGCACCGGAAATCTTACAGATATCGATTTCGGCTTTTTTGGTACTGATAGGATGAATATAGCCTGGACTGGTGCTCAGAATCCAGTCAGCATACCAGATGGCGCTACCTATTTTACGATTTGCTATGATGTCTTGCTCACATGTCCAAGTGATGATGGAGCGATGGCAGAGGTAGAGATCTTTGCAGATCCTAACAATTCCATTCCCTTTGTAGTAACTGATGATCCATCAGCAATGACGCTTTTGGATTTTGAAATCAGCAATTGCGCTATAGAATTAGATTGTCCGGTGGGTCAGCCTTTATCTTTCGGTGGTATTGCAGCTACCTTGGGAGCGCCGGGTGCATGCAGTAATACAGGGAGTATTTCTCAGCCTTTTTCTGGCGGTACAGCACCTTACATGCTGACTTGGACTGGTGGCAATGCCCCTACTCAGCCGATCACGGTATTTACAGGTCCTGCTACACTCGACAACTTATCAGCCGGTACATATAACTTAACGATTACTGATGCGATGGGTGCTGCAATTAATGGCGGACCATGGACGCTATCTGCTCCTAATCCATTGGTGATCAACCCTACTGTGATCAATGTCAATTGTAATAATCAGGGTAGTATAACGATAAATGCCACGGGTGGTACGCCACCTTACAGCTATATAGGGCCTAATGGTAACGTCCAGACCCATACCAATCTAGGGGTAGGATCTTATAGAGTAGAAGTCAGAGATCAAGATGGTTGCTCTGATGTACAATTTGTCAATATAGTGGATGATTGCCCTCCAGTCACATTGACCTGTTCTGCAGTTGCAACGCCTGGAATGTGTGGATTGGGCGGTAAAATAACGGCTACCTCTACTGGCGGTACTGGTAATGTATCAGTTTCTTACGATCCACCAGTTTTCAATGTCTGTAATGTTCCTACTAATATTACCTACACTGTAACCTTCAGAGATAGTAACGGCCAAGAATGCATTCGGACTATATTTGTAGGAGAGACTGCTCCTCAACCTATACAGATTTCCATCACGGATATAATGGCTGCTCAATGTAATGGTGTAGGCGGAAGTGCCATCATAGATATAATGGGCGGTTGTGAGCCAGTAATTTGCAGTATACAACAGGTAATTAATGGTCAGCCTTCTGGTTCATTGCCTTGTTCCGCCTCTGGGAACTTGTTGCCTGGCGAATATCAGGTAACGGCAGATCCTAATTTTGGAGATAATGTCGTTGAGTTTTTCACTATTCCAGGGGCTACCCCACCTTCACCTTTGACGTGTATGGTTACAGATGTACAAGATGCTGGGCCATGTTTCGGGACAAATGGTTCCTTTACGATAACAGCAGACGGTGGTTGCGGAGCCTACAGAGCCACGGTGATAGAGTCGGGTACAACAGGAACGCCGATAGTAGTCAATTTAAATATGGCTTTATCATATCCAGCGGGCAGTTATGAGGTAGCAGTCATGGATGCGACCGGTGTGACTTGTAACCGAACAGTAACCCTTGAAGGGCCACTAACTCCACTACAGGTTATCATAAGTGCAGACACTTGCTCATTGACTGCTGTGCCTACTGGTGGATGTGATCTGAATTACAACTATGTGTGGACTTTGACAGATTCTATAGAAACAATTACAACAGCTGCTAATATTACCATAGAGCAAGACACCTTGGACATCAACCAAAGTTACACGGTCGTCGTGACTGATGATTGTGGTTGCGATGTTACAGTCAGTGCTAATATGTTCTGTGATGCTGATACTACGATGACGGGCGGGGGTGATTGTATGGAATTAGGAGATGTCATGATTTCAGACTTACAAGGTGGAATGGCTTCGTGTGCTGGCACTTCCGATTGTGATGGGATGGTCAGTGGTTTCATAGCTCAGGAGTGTCATGATGAGCTGGGCGGGACTGGATATTCAGTCGTAGCGACAGATTCCTTTGGAAATGCTACAGAGGTCATCGTAACAGGCCCAGGAGCATGGAGCATTACGGGCTTGTGTGCAGAGGTGTACAGTGTCAGAGTTGAAGATTCGGCAGGAAATACTTTCAATGCAGGTGTTAATCTTACAGTTACAGCACCAGATCCTATGGTAGTGACATTGAACAGTAGAACTTGTAGTATGATGGAAGATGGAATCGACCAAGCAACTGGAACCTTGGATGTTTCCATATCAGGCGGCCCAGTGGGTACCGGCTACGAGGTCGTATGGACGAATATGAGTGTGGATACTATTGATTGTGTCTTCGATTGTGACATGCTGGAAGCGGGTACTTACTTCATAACAGTAAGAGATGATAACGGCTGCGAGATAACAGATTTCTTTGAAATAGAAGCTTGCGACACAATTCCTCCACCTGGAGATTGTATTGCAACACCGGTCTTCTCACCCAATGCTGATGGTATGAATGACTTCTTCATTCTTGGAGCTAGTTGTTTCCCACCTAATACGGATACAGAACTGAACGTCTACGACAGATGGGGTAGACTGGTCTTCAATGGAAATGACTATCAGAATGACTGGGATGGAACAGATAGGGATGGTCAGCCACTCATAGAAGGTGCTTATCACTGGGTATACATAATAGATGACGGTGACACGAAGAGAATAGAAAAAGGAACGGTTACCTTACTAAGAAACAGATCTTAAGATCCCTATCAATAGCATTAAATCTTAATAATATGAAACGTACTTTATTATATATAGTTGTTTGTAGTGCATTTGCGATGACTGTCAGTGGGCAGGTTCGATATTTTGATGAGCGCTATGTGAGCAGTTTGTCTTACCTTAATCCAGTATTGATCAATCCTGGAGCAACAGGTATGGAAGATACCCATCAGATCATAGCGGGATATAGGAACAAGTGGGCCTCTTTCCCAGATTCCCCTAAGACCTACAGTATCAGTTATGATGGCCCTGTAACAGATAAGCTCAGCTTCGGGGCACAGTTTCTAGCAGATAGAAATGGTAGCCTCACCACTTCCAAGGTACAAGGAACCATAGCCTATTTACTCGAGACAGCTGACAACAAGCTCAATGTCGGACTAGCTGGAGAATATATCAAGCATGGCTTGGACGACGCTGTGGCGACTAATAATCTGGTAGAGCCTGGTGACATACTTATCAATGAGAGAATATTGGGCAATGGTTATTTTGATGTCAGCGTAGGTGCTTTTGGTGTATACGATAATACCATCACTTATGGACTAGTGTTGCCAGCCTTGGTTAATTCTCGGATAGGTGATAATACTCAAGATGTCGATGGTCGAGACTTCGGCTATATATTCAATGTGGGCTATATCTACAGGTCTGCTAGTATGGATGCCGTTTTTGAACCTTCAGTGTATGTCAAGCAACTGAATAATGTCCCATTCCACGCAGATATTAATCTGATGGGAAAATTTGCAGATGATAGATTGAGAGGTGGCTTTACTTATACAGTGGGAGCTGATGAGCGAGTAGGCTTTCTGGTAGGGACGACATTTAATGCCTTGACCCTGAATTATGGATACAATCTGAGTCGCAATGAGTTCCAGACGTATAACAATGGATCACATGAGGTGACACTGAGATTTGATATAGGGGGCAGTAGAGAAGTGATGACAGGAGAGGAGACACTTATGGATATGGAGGACAAAGACGGGGTGAAAGGAGAGCTCAGAAAAACAATAGAAAGATAATTCAGATATGATTCTAAGTAGACTGTTCATTGTAGGTATGTTACATATTAATATTTTCATATATATGAAATATACCAATACGGTGGTACTATGAACCTAGAGTGAAGAGCTATCTTTGTACAGACTAAAAGTGCGCCTATGCGTGTACTTTTATCACTAAGCATATTTTAAAAGGACTGACAGAAGAAAAAGACGAAATCATCTTCACAATCCTTTGATACAAGTTTGGAAAAAGAATGCGGTGTAACAGCTGTGTTCTTCGGTTAGAAAACCATAATGACGACGTTGTCGCCATTAACCATTTTATAGTATTATTTGATTATTAAAAACTTAATTCAAAAACTCAATCTCATGAAAAAAGCGTACAACGTTTACAAGATTTATGGGAAGGCTGACATTGGCAGACTAGTGAAAGCGTTTTCGCTGGCTCTTGTTTTTAGCGTTAGCTTTCTTGGGTTCCAATCCCAAACAATGGCACAGGCTGCTTATCCTGATGCGATTAATCCTTCTGCCCTTTCTAGTCAGGACATACTCGATGTGTATTCAGAGTATGATTTAGATGTTACCATGGAGCAAGCTGTTACCAGAATGAAAACTTATGAACCAACCATAAGAATCGGTGATCAGAATGACGATGCTGTAGCTGAAGTGGAGTATATGGCTGCAAAACAGTTCATGCTAGGTATCTCAGTTAGGCTTGATGCTGGGTCGTCTGTTACTGATGCGGTTTTAGCATCTCGCTTTGATGTCTTAAACTCAGATTATGTAACGAACAATAATCTGCCTGGTGTGAGATTTGACAAAGCTCTTGAAGCTGTCATGGATGCTATTAGCAACTAAACCAATTTGATAAAGAAAAATTCGATTATACAAAACTCAATCTTATGAAAAAGATTTTTAATTTATTTACTCATCAAATTTCCTGTGTCGTCGCCATGATGATGCTAGTTGGTGTTTCTTATGGGCAGTGTCCTATGAATGAAACTCAATTATGTGTCACATATGTGACGGGAGGATTTAATGCTGAGAACGGTTGGGCATTATGGAATGCCTCAACTTCAACGCCAATCGCTGGGTTTCAGAATCCCGCAGCTGGTGTTTCTATGTTCTGTGTGCCCGATGGGGATGTCATAGAGCTTTATGCCTTTGAAACCTTCGGTGATGGCTGGTGTCCTCCTGCGATGATTTCCGTTGCAGCTTGTGAAGATGGCTCCAACAATGGAGGTTGTGTCAACAATAGTGAGTACATCGCACCTACCTCAACAACTGCGGCAGGTAATGGTGGTTTTACTGGTGCCAACCATACTGCCGGCGAATTGGTCCCTACGTCCAATCCTGCTTTTGCTCAGATTGTTACAGGTTGCTCTGAATGTGAGATAGAATGTCCGGATGACGTGACAGTGTCAAACTCCGTGGGTCTTTGCGGTGCATTTTTTGAATGCCCTCCACCGACTTTTGATCCTGTAGGGTGTAATCTCGAAGCGGCGATCAACGTAATAGAGGTGAACGAGTTTATGCCGTGGGTTGACTTCGTAGCTAATACGGGTAACATGACGGTAGGTACCTATAATACTACTATAGATTTAGGAAGTATATGTAACTTTCCTATGCCTGTCTGTGTAGATGAAATATGTATCGATACTGAATTTGCTGCTGATTTTGGCGGTAATGGTTTCGAACAGATTCAGATTAATAATGGTCCTTTAGGCATTGCTTTTGATTCAGATCCAGATGCAACTGGTGATTGTCAATTGCAGACTTTCCAATTGTGTCTAGACGCAGCTGGATGGGACGCTTTCAGAGGGGCTAACTGTATGTTGAATTTCGAAGTAGTTGTTTTAGGAAATGGCATTGATGCGGATTTGTGTGCTGATGCTCAGGATGGTATCCGTGTTTCCACTTCAATGGCAACGGCTTGTGACACTTACGCTACTTGCATAGCTTTTGCTGATGGTACAAGTGGATTCAAAGCTGATGATGGCTTTTTGCCTATTGGTTGTAATACAATAACCTATAAAGCTGTAGGTGGAACTTTCATGCCAGATGGTGGTGGAACTGGTTCAGGAACTGGTTCAGGAACTACTGGAGGAGGTGGAACTTTCGGCCCTCCAGGAATCCCTATCGAGTGTAGTTATAAGGTAACTGTAGAAGATGATGAAGCACCTGTGTTCTCTTGTCCACAGGATAGAACATTTAATCTCCAGAGTGGAGAATGTTGTGAGATAGCAGATTTTGATGTTGTAGCTATTGATAATTGTGATGATTTGGATGGTGAATGTGTTGTAATGTCAGGCGTAACCTTTGATGGTTGTGATCCGAGTGCGGGAGGCGGTTCCACATTTGATCAGATCATGTTTGATGTGACAAATACCGGACCTACTACATTGATATTGACTAAAATGTATCAGCCTGTATTTGCAGCGGGTACATATTCTTGGAATGTTCACACTATTGCAGGGGGATTTGCTGGAAATCAGACTAATGCTGGTGCTTGGACTTTAGTTAATATGCCTGTAGCGACAATGTATGGTGCTGGACAAGTTGCTTGTCTGCCACTTTCTACTCCTATAGTTATAGCTCCTGGAGCGACAGTGGGTATAGCTTTGAGTTTCCCTATGTCACAGACAGGAAGTTTTGGACTGTCTTATGCATTTGCAGCTTGTACACCTGTTGCTAACCCTAATGGACTGACAATCAGTGCTGGACAAGCACCTCAGTTCCAGTTCGGTGGAACTGTATTGAATCCTAGATTCTTTGTAGGTTTCTTTGATTATCTCATTGATATTGGAGCATCTACGGGAGCTATGGATATTGTAGAGCAGACCAGTGGTATAGAAGCTGGTTCAGCGATAGGTGTTGGGGTTTTTAATCAATGCTTCAGTGCTATGGATTGTTCTGGTAATATGTCAGAATGTAAATTCACATTGACTGTAAATGAAGTTCCTGGAATTACAAGTAATCTTACTTGTGATAATAGCGTGAATGTTTCAGTAGATGAAAATTGTATGACATTAATCACTGCGGGTATGTTTCTTGAAGGAGGACCTTACGGTTGTGAGTTTGATTGTTATGAAGTTTATATAGAAGATGAGCATGGCCATGCCATAGAATCAGATTGTATAGCACCATTAAAAGCAGACTTGGACAATGGAGATGTTGGACCAGATGTAAATGGTTGTACAATCAAGCTAGATTGCGGAGAATATACTTACAGAGTGTATGATGCATGTAGAGATAATGAATGCTGGGGTAATTTCGTAGTAGAAGATAAATTAGCTCCTACTATAGTGGATCCTGCTGATGCTACAGTTTCTTGTATTGCCAGTACACTACCTGGTCCTGATTGTTTGGGTTCAGTTGCCTTTTCTGCTTTGGATTTTGACACTGAATTGCCATTTACATGGGTAGCTCCTTCAACTGCGGCCGCGGTACATGATTTCTGTATACCTGTTAGTGCAGGTGCTGGTTTGTTACCAGGAGCAATTGTTACTTCACTATCCATAGATGTGGATCTAAGTCATGATTGGATTTCAGAGCTTGATTTGGTAGTAACTGGTCCGAATGGTGCAACATCTGTGCTATTTGATTCCCAATGTGGACAAGAAGATCACATAGATGCTACTTTCTCCGATTCAGGTGTAGCAGCAGCTTGTGCTGGTCTGAATATTAGTACAGCATTGACAGATAATGCAGTTTGTGGTGAAAATGATACGGAAGGTGCTACTCTGACTGGTACGATTATGCCGTTTACTCCTTTAGCTCCATTGCTAGTAGGAGACGTTACGGGAGATTGGTGCTTTCAATTGACTCAAGATTTCATAGAGTTTGGTGGATGTCTTGAAGATGTTAGATTGAACTTTGATTTTGTAGTACCAGGTATAGAAGCTGCTACTTTAGCAGGAGGAATTAAATTTGTAGACAGTGACGGAAATCCTGTTGATGAAACTGATCCAGGCGCAATTGAGATAGGTTGTGATGATGATTTGACGTTCATCGATGACGTGACTGAAGATGAATGTAATGGTACTACTATTCGAAGGGTTTGGGTTGCGACAGACGCTAAGGGAAATCAATCTACTGAAAGCCAGATCATAACAGTTGAGGTAATTGGAGCTGAGGCAGTCGGAACTAGTTGGTTCTGGCCTGCACCAGTTGTAGAGCTTAATTGTGGTGTAGACTATAGCCCACAAGGAATCTATGATTACTATAGAGGCTTGTTTGAATGTGCAACGCCTTGTCCAGATCCATTATCTTGTGACGAGAAGACAGATCCGTATGTGAAGTCTGCTAATACTGCAGGTGTTTTCAATGCATTCCCACAGATTCTGTGTGATAAATTAGGGAATTTGAACGATTTCACTTCCAATTCTTGTCAGCTTAAGTTCACTTACGAAGATAGAGAATTAGAAGCTTGTCCTGGATGTCCTGGTAATCTGAAGATAATCAGAACATGGATAGCATTGGATTGGTGTACTGCTGAGACAGTTGAATTCAATCAGATAATACATGCTAAGGATACGGAAGGCCCTGTAATTGATATGGATGGTATAACGAATGTTATTGATGGTGGTTGTGGTCCTGATGCATTTACAACTGACAACATCACAATAACTGTTGGAGCTAATCCTTGGGGATGTGCTGCTGACTTTGTATTGCCTGCTCCTGAGCACTTGACTGATAACTGTTCTACTGATATAGAGTACACGGTTTCTGGTCCTGCAACAGTTTCTTTTGAGCCAGTAGAAGGCGGTCCTGGAAGATGGGTTGTGTCTGGAGCACCTAAAGGAACTCACGTATTCACATATACAGCAACTGATTGTTGTGGTAATGAGGGTATAGCATTTGTAACAGTTAATGTCATAGATAATTCTCCGCCGACAATGATTGGTATTCAGAATATTGTTGTAGGACTTACGTTCTCACCGACTAATCCTGAGGCTGGAAGTGCTAAGATATTCGTTGATCAAGTAGATAATGGATCTCATGATGGATCTTGTGGTCCTGTAAAGCTTGCGATAAGAAGAGTCGATGGTGATGGTTGTGGTAATGTCGGTCTTAATGGCTGGGATAACAACTCAACATTCTTCAATTTCAATGATTTACGACAGCAAGATCAACCTACAGATCACGCTAGAAATGATACTGATGGTGGTAAGTTTGTCAAGTTCTGTTGTAATGACTTATTGACAGGCGAGGGTGAAGATCTAGATGGTGACGGAGTTAATGATTACGTCAATATTATGGTTGAGCTTGGAGCTTGGGATGATGCTAATATGGATGGATGGCCAGGAACTCCTGGGGATTTATTCAATAGGACATGGGTGAATGTAAGATTAGAAGCTAAGGTAAACCCTGTTATATCTTGTCCACCTAACGCAATGATCACTTGTGATCTAGATGAGAATTCTGAGTTAGTTATCAGAACGACATTGGGTAGAGCAGCTGCTAGTACAGCTTGTGGAGTTGTAGATGCTACTTACACAGATGTATGTGGTTGGAACCAGAATGCAGCAGGAGCTGATGGCATATTAGGAACTAATGACGATGACACTGATTTTGACGATACTTTCACTATGATGGGTGAAACTGTTCATGAAACATTCAATAAAGGGTGTCACTATGGACCGATTGTCAGAACATGGTCTATCGCAAATTCTAAATCTTGTGAGCAGATTATCATTGTCAAAGAGCCTACAACTAAGTTTAGTGGTAGTTACTATCTAACGGATGTGAATAACCCTGACAAGGCAGCTTACGCAGATTACATCTTGCTACCTAACGGTAACCCAATTAGCAATAATTCCATAGTGTGGCCTTTTGGTAATGGTTATCCTAATAGTTTGGGTGGTAATGAAGCTGTAGATATTAATGATGATAATTTCGATGATTATTCTGAAGTTCAATTAGACTGTGTGGATGATCTTGGTGATCATCAGCCAACATGGGTTAATGAACATTGCAGTCTAGTAGGATGGTCATTAGAGACTGATACAATTAATTTTGAAGGTGATGCTTGTAGAAAGATCATTAATCAATACTGTGTAATCGATTGGTGTCAATATGATCCAACGTTGTCTAGGGAAACATATAATCCTAATGACCCGGAAAGCATAAGTTTCTATGCTAGAAATGGGGACTTGGATGGTACTACGTTCGGTTGTGGAAAGTGGTGTTGGACTGTGATCGGTAAGTTAGTCGATCCATATGCTCCAATAGTTACTGCTCCAGATGAAGTATTCCCAGCTAATCCATCTTCAGGAGGTTCAGGTGGTTTCCCATCAGGTAACGTCTGCGTCGGTAATGCTGCTGTGACAGCTACAGCATTTGATGGCACAACAAATGCAGATGGTGAAGTACAAGATGATGCTTGTCCTAGCTCTTGGTTAGAATGGGTAGTCTTAGTTGATTTGTTTGATGATTGGGTATATGATTATGAGTATAGTTCTTTCATCATAAGAGATAATCCTAACCCTATTCCATACTTTACAGATAGTAATGGTAACGGTATTCCTGATGTTCAGGTAGGTGAATCCCCGTTTGATAGTGCTGATAGTCCTAAAACTGGACCAGGTGACTATACAATTACCATACCTGCTAACATACCTGCAGATTGTGGTGAGACTAAACACAGAGTTGAGTGGACAGTATATGATGGATGTGGTAATGTTTCTTCTACAACAAGTTACTTTACAGTTCAGGATCAGAAAGCTCCTACTCCTTATTGTGTTAACCTTAGTACAGCACTTATGGAAGTACCACCAGGTGGAGGTCCAGAAGACGCATGTGTTGAATTATGGGCAATCGACTTCGATTTTGGAAGTTTCGATAACTGTACTTCAGATGAAGAGTTGGAGTTCACATTTAATGATGATCGTTCTACTGTAATACCAGGAAGAAGAAGTGCAGCTATGAAATTTGACTGCGAGTCTCTTGCCGGTGCAGATATGATAGAGCTTACTCTACCTGTATACGTATGGGATATATGTGGAAACAGAGATTTCTGCTTAGTTAACTTGAGAGTTATCGATACTAAAGGAAATTGTGGAGGCACAGGAACTGGTAGTATAACTACTATAGCTGGTACAATTGAGACTGAGACAGGTCATACAATTGATAACGTTGAGGTTATGAATAAGGAAATGTCCACTGGAAGCGAAGAACCTGCAATGTCTGATTTGAATGGTTATGCTTTCTATTCTGATATGGGCGGTGACTACGAGTTGTCAGGTACTAAGAATGATGATTATTCTAATGGTGTAAGTACTGTGGATATCGTTATGATACAGAGACACATATTAGGCATCCAAGAACTGGATTCCGCATATGAGTTGATAGCAGCTGACATCAATAATGATCAGAAAATTGATGGTGCAGATTTAGTGGAGCTTAGAAAGTTAGTCTTGGGTATCTATACTGAGTTACCTCAGAATGATAGCTGGAGATTCATTGATGCTGACTTCACTTTAGATGTCAATAATCCTTGGAACTTCGATGAGACTAGAGAAGTGATGGATCTTTCAACAGAAATGATGAATGAGAACTTCATAGGTGTTAAGATTGGAGATGTGAGTGGTGACGTAATCGCTAACGCTACTCAGTCTGTTGTCAATGCACAGAGCAGTTCTTCTATTCAGATTGGTTATGAGGATATAGCTGTATCTGCTGGACAAACTGTTCAATTGACAGTTACTGCTGAGCAAGCTAATATTTACGGGTACCAGTTCACCTTAGCTACTCCAGGTTTACAATTAGTAGATGTTACTGCTGGCAACTTGAATGTTACTGCAGCTAACTTTGGAGTCTTTGGGGAGGTAATCACGACAAGTTGGAATGATACTAATCCAATATCTGCTACAGGAGACTTATTTACAATGACATTCAAGTCAAGTGTAGAAGGTCAATTGTCTGATATCTTGGACTTGAATAGTGAAATCACTAGAGCTGAGGCTTATGTAGGATCTAATATGGATGTCATCGGCATCACATTGGATGATAAAGCTGGTGTAGCTGAGTTCGCTTTGATGCAGAATGAGCCGAATCCATTCAGTGCTACTACTACAGTAGGATTTGTAATGGCTGAAGCTGCTGATGCAACTATAACTGTATATGATATAGCTGGAAAGGTTATCTCTATCATTGATGGAGCATACCCACAGGGTTATAACGAAATTGAATTGAGTAAATCTGATTTAGGAGCGAGTGGAGTATTATACTATCAGTTGGATAGTGGAGACTTTACTGCGACTAAGAAGATGATTGTAATCGAATAGTACTAGAATAAAATCGGTTTTTGGGATGGCCTCTCTCCACTTGTTGGAGGGGGGCTTTTTTTGTTTATACAGTTTATCTTTTGTTTATACAGTTAATCAGGATTAACGATAGAAAGAAAGTTAAACTGATAATAGTATAGTATGAGTTGGTTAGTGGAGACTTTACTACGACTAAGAGCTGATTGTAATCCGCTTACGGCCATCAAATCTCTTCTACAGACCCTGAAACTCTGCTAGGTAATTGCTCTACCTGATATGTTAGGTTTTTCTATAGCCACACTCCACTTGTGGAGAGGAGTTCTATGCGATTCATGATTAGGTACTTACCCAGCTCAGTAGGTAGTGAGCCTTGATAAATAAGTTGGATAAACGTAATTAGCCAGAGTAGCTTTAAGTATATCATATTAAAAAAAACATATGTAAAAAATACTGCAAATATGTTACGATTACATATTATAATAAATCTACATTTGTTAAGTCTTATAATGGTTCAAACCGTTGTAAGCGAACCTTACCTTTGAATACTAATAGATCCGTCGAAGTAAACGATTTATTTTTTGGAGAGAAATCCCCAAACAGTAATTTAAACAGGATCTCATGAAGTATTTTTCTTTCTCTGTGGAGAAGTATGCTAAGCTATTCAGCCTTGCATTATTAGCGACACTATGTCAAATTGATAGTAGCCAAGCACAATGCGCTTTGGCTTGTCACGGTACCACTCAAGTCTCTCTTAACTCGAATTGCGATGCAACGATAACGCCGAGTATGATACTCAGCGACGGTGGACTTTCTTGCCCAGATGGAAAGCTATACGTCTTAGTATCAGATGACAAGGGTGTCATTCCAGGTAATGACGTAGTATCTACTAGCTATGTAGGACAAACCTTAGAAGCAATGGTAATAGATTCCACTACTGGTAACTCATGCTGGGGTAATATAATCATAGAAGACAAATTGGGACCAACGTCCATGTGCCAGATGGGAATTCAAATTGCGGACTGTGCAGATATGGGAATTTTCAAAGGACCAATTTTTATAGATAATTGCCAGGATACATTGGAACCAATTCTATTATCAGAAGAATTTTCAGATTGCCTACCTAATAATATGATCAACGTAACTAGAAGTTACACAGCCGTCGACAGTAAAGGCAATTTCGCTGAAACTTGTACGATGACATTTAGATTAAGGCCTTTTCTACCTCAGAGAGTAAGGTATCCAGACTCCTTAGTCGTTAAGAATAACAATCCATTACAGTGCGATGCTACTGCAATAATGGATTTCAATGGTAATTGTAGAATAGACGAAGGAGATGTTGTTCCTGATAGCACTGGTGTCCCTGAATACAGATTTAGAGTAGGACCTGGACAATTTAAGGTTGTTCCACTTTTTCCATTCCCAGATATTTTCTGCAATACTACTACGACGTATGAAGATATAATTTTACCTAAAATCGGCTGTACTCAGAAGATTCATAGAATCTGGAGCACTAGTGAATGGAGATGTGATATTGATACAGTATATAAGTATACACAAGTCATAGAGATAGTAGACGATACTCCACCAGAAATAATGACAGATGCGGGTGGTAATTGTATCGTTAATGGGAGTTCATCTATAGTAGTCAGTACCAATACTCTTATATCTCAGCCAGGAGGCATTTACGGTGATTTTAATTGTGGCGCAAGCATAAAATTATCGCTACCTACAGCTACTGATAATTGTACCTTGACTGATGTAAATAATACTTGTCCTAACAACGTAGGAAAACTAAGTTACGATTTCACCTACGATGGTGGATTCATAAGTGACTATAATGGAGAGGCCATAGTATTGCCCATGGGTACATCTGTTGGAATATTCACAGTATATGATGAATGTTATAACTCTAGTCAATGTCATATTCCTATTGAAATAATAGATGATACTCCTCCAATAACCATATGTGATCAGAATACCACGGTTAGTGTTACTTCGGGTGGAAAAGCTGTTATAGCAGCAGAATCGTTTGATGATGGATCTTATGATGATTGTAAGTTGCATTGTAAGTTGGTCCGCAGAATGCCTGATCCGAACCAAGATTTCTGCGAATGCAGAATCCCAGAAATATGTGATTTGACTTATGTAGGGAATTTTGTGGATGAGTTTGGTAATAATAGTAACTACTATTTATCTGATTATGATATTTCTTCCAGTATAGCTAAATCTAGAGCAACTGCCTATGGAGGAAATTTAGCCATCTTGAAGTCTGCTATGGAACTACAGTGGGTAGTCAAAAATGTACGTCCTAAATTCTATGGGGACTTATGGATAGGAATGAAGCGAGAAGGAAGTGGATTTCTGTGGGATGATCATTCTTCCGTAAGTTATAATGAGTGGACCGGTGGAACTGTCCCTTCCATGGGAGGAGACTGTGTTTTCTTGAATGGTGATAATGAATGGGTGGCTTCTGAATGTTCAGGATCTAAACAAGCACCCAACAATAGAAGATATCTATTAGAAATACCAGCAGGATGTGGATTCAGTAGCGGTGTTCAGTATTGTTGTAATGATGTAGGAAGACCAGATCAGATGGTAGTCTTCAGGGTTGTGGATTTCTACGGTAATTTTAATGATTGCATGGTCAATGTTTTTGTACAAGACAAATCGGCACCAGCTCTTAATTGCCCACCGCATAGAAAAGTTGCTTGCGACTTTATTTTTGATGTCAATAATTTAGACGCTTCATTTGGACAATTAACTTTTGGAGAAAGTTGTAATCCCAATATAGATACGACCATTACCCATAATACATCAGAGTGCGGAGATGGTACAATAACAAGATTGTTCACTGCTTTAGATGCACAAGATAGAGAGCTTGCACACTGTAAGCAGATTATAACCTTTGAGAATGATGATCCATTTGATGGAAGTAAAATAAAATGCCCTAAGCAAGATACAATTATCTCTGGCTGTGGTGATCCATCAGACTTTGGACCAGATGTGATGGGAGTTCCTGAATTCATTAGAAGTTCTTGTGATGTAATTGGAACTGACTTCTCGGATCAGTTATTTAATTTTAATAATGCTTCAGGAAACGAAGTATGTTTTAAGATTCTTAGAAATTGGGAGATTATTGATTGGTGTCAATATAATAGTAGTGGATCTTTCATGACATGGACTTGTAATCAAGTTATTAAAGTTGTAGACCCCTTCAAACCTCAAGCTCGATTCGAATTGAATCCGGATCTTGAGTTTACAGATAAAGGCACGCCCATAATACCAGTCTATGATTGTGATGGAGGACCAGTAACGTTGAACTTCTCAGCAGAAGACACGTGTACACCTGATCAGCATTTAAACTATTCATGGAACGTGTATTCTCAGAATGGAACATTAATAGGATCTGATTCAGGAAATGGAGCAAACGGATCTATCTCAGGAAGTAAATTTCCAGTAGGTGTAAATGTTGCAGAGCTCACATACTTTGATGGTTGTGGTAATGCATGCACTGTAGACCAAGAGTTTGTTGTAGTGAATAAGAAAGCAGCAACAGCTTATTGTATAAATGGATTGGCAGTTGATATTATGCCAGTTTCCACTACGGGTGGACAGGTTCCAGATTTTGGTATGATAGAACTTTGGGCTTCAGATTTTGATGCTGGATCTTCTCATCCTTGTGGATATCCTGTAATTCTTTCTTTTTCACCAGATATCACACAGACTAATAGAACTTTCACTTGTATCAAAACTGATATAAATGGCAATCCGATCCTCGATGCAAACGGAAACCAGCAAAGTGGTATTGGTTCGCAAGAGGTCGAGATATATGTAACTACTCTTACTCCTGATGGTGGAATGGTTCAGACATTTTGTTCTACGTTTATTGACATACAAGACAATCACGTCGTGAGTCCTTGTGTGCAGAACATCACTGTAACAGTAGAAGGAACTATTGCTACAGAAAAGCAACATGTAATACAAGATATTGATGTACAATTGGAGGGCAGCCCTTTCAACGTTGACACGGATGGTAATGGAAATTATGCATTCCCATCAATGGCACCAGGAGGAAATTATGTAATCAATCCTTACAGTGATGAGAACCCTCTTATGGGTATATCGACTATTGATTTATTAATTATTCAGAGACATATTTTAGGCATTGCGGAGTTGGATTCTCCATACAAGCAGATTGCTGCAGATGTCAATAAGGATAACGTTATTGATGGTGTGGATCTAGTGGAATTGAGAAAATTAATTTTAGGTATCTATACAGAATTACCTGAAAATGATTCTTGGAGATTCATAGATGAGTCTTTTCAGTTTTCTGTTGCGCAGAGCCCACTAGTTCAGAATTTTGTTGAAGATTACGAGATAGTAGGTCTTAATCAGAACATGGGGGTCAATTTCATCGCAGTCAAAGTCGGTGATGTGGACGGTACAGTGGATGCTAATTTATTAAATGGAGGAGCTGTTCAAAGTAATAGCTCACGGGCAGAACTGGAAATAGGAATAGCCGAATTTGGAAATAGAGCAGATACTCAAACCATTCCTGTAACTCTTACAAATAGCAGAGCAATCGGCGGTTTCCAATTTGAATTGGATTTCAACCCAATGGCATTGGAAGTCATCGAAGTAAAAGGATCTAACATTGAATTGAATGAAACAAACTATAGAATTACGGATAATTCCATAGTAATCAGCTGGAACGGTGACGAAGAATTAGACCTCATTGAACTTGAAATCATTGTACAAGGTAATATGGTTGCTCAAGCTCAAGGTAATTTGTTCAGCTTATCAAAAAATGTGTTGAATGCAGAAATTTATGATACCGATCTATTGACTCAGGGTCTTGAGATGGGTAACACTAAGGGAATGAATACGACTATGCTCTTAGAGAATAATCCGAATCCATTCAATTCTGAAACGGAAATAAGATTTTTCTTAGGTCAAAAATCTGCTGTAGATTTTCTTATCACGGATATTCAAGGAAGAGTAGTTAAGAGCTTTGACTCTGAGTATGAAGCGGGTCAGAATACCTATGTAGTAAGAAAAAGTGATTTGACAAATTCAGGAATATACTATGTGACTATGAAAACCACAGGGTATACCAAAACGATAAAAATAGTCTTGATAGACTAAAAGATATATAAAATTTACTGTTTTTGGGATGGGGCCCCTCTCCATATAGATGGAGGGGGTCTTTTTTTATTTTGGAACTATTCGTGCTTAATTCGCATTTTACTTCTATGCCCCGAATACTCGCCATCGATTACGGAATAAAGAAATGTGGAATTGCAACCACTGATCCCTTACAGATCATTGTCACTCCTCTTAAGACTATTAAGACTAGCTCACTGCTTCCTTTCCTTAAGATCTATTTCAGTGAAGAAGAAGTAGAGAAAGTTGTATTCGGAATACCCTCTCACAAGGACGGCAGCCCCACTTACCTAGTTCCTGAGATAAAGAAATGCTCTTCGCTTCTGAGCAAGGATTACCCCAATATGCAGATTGATTACCAAGATGAGAATCATACCTCATCTCAAGCCAAGCAATTAATACTACAAAGTGGCTTATCAAAAAAACAAAGACAAGACAAATCCAGACTTGATAAATTGTCAGCTGTGCTTATCTTGCAGCGCTATTTAAAGCATATCTGAAGTATATTATGATCTTACCCATATACGCATACGGCCAGCCGGTCTTGAGGAAAAAGGCTTTAGCAGTAGAGCAGGATTACCAAGACTTGAATCTTCTTATTGAGAATATGTGGGAAACCATGTACAATGCTAACGGTATAGGCTTGGCCGCTCCTCAGATAGGAAAAGCCATCAGAATCTTCATGGTGGATACAACTCAGCTTGAGGAGGATGATTCTGACCTGGTAGGCATAAGACAAGTATTGATTAATCCTACAATGCTAGAAGAGAACGGAGAAGAGTATGCTTATGAGGAAGGTTGCCTGAGTATACCTGACATACGGGGAGACGTATTCAGAAAGTCTAATATTAAAATCGAATTTCTAAATGAAAATTTTGAAAAGCAGACTGCAGAATTTTCAGGAATTAATGCTAGAGTGATTCAGCACGAATATGATCATATAGAAGGTAAGCTGTTTACGGAAAAGCTACAGCCACTCAGAAAAAGAATGATAAAAAGAAAATTAGAAAGTATCAAGAAGGGAAAAGTCTCGGCAGAATACAGAATGAAATTTGCGCTATAAAATATTTTATTTATTTCCTGCCAAAATCAGCAGGAATTTCCCCCCAGCGTTCCGTATCCCACTTGAGTACCTGAACAGGAGTTGAATTTTTTTCCATCCACACTATGGCTTTCTCCAGTATCACAAATAAGGTCTTGTTCTTTTCACTTCTCTTAAGAGTGGTTTTTACTTTTCTTTTTCTGAGCCAACTCATAGCTGTTCTGCTGTCAGAATATACAGCTAAGTTTTCTCGCCCTTGCTTTTTCAGCAAGGCCAAAGCATGTATCAATGCTAGAAATTCTCCCACATTATTAGTGCCTTCTTCGTAAGGACCTTTCCTGAAAAGCTCTCTGCCAGTCTCGGTTATCACGCCTCTATATTCCATCACTCCAGGATTACCACTACAAGCTGCATCTACAGCTATGCTATTCATGTTGATTTCATTTGTGAAACTTTCCAAATCGGGAGATTGAATAGTCTTTTTTACTTGCCCAATATACTCAGTGGATGGTCGTTGGAAGGCAGCCTCTGCAGCAGCTTTTGTCTTGAAAGATTTATAAGTAGCTTTAGGGTAATTGGCGATTTGTGCTTTACACTCATCCCAGCTTGTATATATGCCAGGCTTGACACCTACCCAGACCACATAGTATTTTGTTTTACTTTTGGCCATCTAAAATGAAGTGAAATGTTTGTCGATAGTCATGCACATCTATATGCAGAGCAATTTAGTGAAGATATTTCTGAGGTGCTGAAAAGAGCACAGGAAATGCAAGTCAATAAGATATTTTTACCCAATATTGATCGAGATTCCATTGCTGGAATGAGGAAGCTGGCCAATGATCATCCTGATCTATGTTATCCTATGATGGGTCTGCATCCCTGTCATGTCAAAGAGAATTATAAGGAAGAATTGGAGTTGGTCGCTGCTGAATTATCGGACCGTAAATACTATGGGGTCGGGGAATCAGGCATTGATCTATATTGGGACACCACCTTCAAGAAAGAGCAAATAGAGGCCTTTGAGTTTCAAATCCATTTGAGTAAGAAACATAATCTGCCTATAATCATACATTCCAGAGAATCATTGGATTTGACTATCGAGATTATTGCAAAGCATCAGGATGGGGCATTATCAGGTATATTTCATTGTTTTAATGGTACTGTATCTCAATGTAAGCAAATTGCCGATTTGGGATTCATGATGGGATTAGGAGGAGTGATAACCTTTAAGAAGGCCAATCTAGAAATGATGGTTTCTTATCTTCCTGTTGAATATTTATTATTGGAGACTGATGCTCCTTACCTGAGTCCTGTACCATATAGAGGCAAGCGCAATGAAAGTTCCCATATACCTCTAATAGCGGAAAAAATATCTGAGTTCAAGAATATCAGAGTCGATGAGGTTGCAAGGATCACAACAGAAAATTCGCAAAAGTTATTTAAATATTAGCAAATCTACTTTGACTAAAAAACTACCTTTGTGTCAGTTCAGGAGAATTGGCCGAGTGGCTTAAGGCGCACGCTTGGAAAGCGTGTATACTCCAAAAGGGTATCGGGGGTTCGAATCCCCCATTCTCCGCTCTTAACTTAACAAGTGAGTCCTTACTTGAGACCCAAGGTAATCTAGTAACATAGATCTTGATAGGGTATGTTCTGAAGTAATGTTCTCTTTCATTTTTTGATCTAATAACACCTTGGACGATTCGATCTCTCCACTTTTTAGCTTACACATTAGAGTGATGGAACGTCTATAAGCTTGACCTCTCAGATATTTTATAGCTAGAGCCAAAGCATTTTTATCTTTTTTGTAAGATGATCCAGGCAAGGCCATTTCTTCGTACTCCTCGATCGGTATTGGAATCCCATCAATCTCCAATGAATCTCTATCAGAGTTGTTTTTATAGGGCAATTGTCTCAGGAGTTTATAATCAATAAGCATCCTTTTGAGGGGATCAGAGAATTTATAGTGGATGGTCTGCCTGCCCTTTCCCAGATGTATAGTGGCATAATTGATGATTTTGGAATCATTGGAACAGGAGATGAACACTTTTTTATCAAAGGACACCAGCTTATTATCAAAATGACCTGTCATAAGGTAGTCACAATCAAGATCTAGTAAGAAGGTTCTTCTTTTCAATGGACTGTGACACAGAATAAGATCATGATGACAACCCGAATGAGCTTGTAGAGTCCTTCTTAACAGCTTTTTTTGAGCAGTCGTTTCATAAGGAATTCCAAGAATTTTCAGGCCTTGCACCTCAATAGCTTTATTGGAAATTTCCATGACATATCTGAAATCCGACAAATTATCAGTAACACTGCTGTAATAGATCTCTAAATCGTTGTCACCTCGAAGGAAGCAAGTCGGTGTCTGGCTTAGTTCCAGCAAGATGAGCAGATAGTAGAAAGCAGTATGAAAACCGTGTCCACAAGAGCCATCTCCCGTGACGTCACCTGCGATAAGCACCAGATCAGGTGTCTCAGACAGGATGATATCCCAATATTTTTTCACTGATCTGAACCTTTCACCGTGTCCATGGACCTTGGATTCGAATAACAACAAAATGTCTTCTCGATTTATTTTTCGAGAGCCTTGATGCCAGTTCAGGTCAGAAATCATTAGGATGTTCAATGTTGTATTTGTTTGTAATGTCGTTATTTTATTAGTTATCAGCTAGATACAGATTATTATATCTGCAATATGTCTGTACACCAAAGCTCAAAATTTTTTCATCTATGAAAGTAATGGAGACAGTTTAATATATTGCGAATATCTAAAGGTGTAAAATTTCAAATGTGACTACACCGTATTAAAACAATATTTCTATTTTAGGGCTTTGAACATATGTACAACCGACTTACATTTTAAAAGAAAAGTATAATCATGCGAAAGATCATTCTTATAAGTTTGTTATTAATGGGAATCAATTTCCTGGGATTTGGTGAGCTCCTGGCTCAAGACGTAGCAGCCTCAGACGGCGGTGGCGTTTTTCAGGTCTTAAAGGAGAAATTCATTGAAGGAGATTGGAAGTTTATGAGTTTGGTACTCGTAACTCTCATCTTAGGTTTGGCTTTCTGCATTGAAAGAATCATAACTCTGAATATTGCAACTACCAATACTTCCAAATTGCTAAGCAAAATAGATGGTAGACTGGCTGATGGAGACCTTAATGGTGCAATGGAAATAGCTAGATCGACTTCTGGCCCTACAGCCAGTGTATTGTATGAAGGATTGAGAAATGCTCATAATGGACCTGAAGCTGTAGAAAAAGCTATTGTTTCATATGGTTCTGTCCAGATGGGCTTACTAGAGAAAGGCTTGGTATGGATATCACTATTCATTGCCATAGCACCCATGCTCGGGTTTATGGGAACCGTAATCGGTATGATCCAAGCCTTTGATATGATCGAGGCCGTAGGTGACTTATCACCTTCAGTCGTTGCGGGAGGTATCAAAGTAGCCCTATTGACTACCGTATTCGGATTGATAGTGGCCATTATTCTTCAGATATTTTACAATTACATAGTTTCCAAGATTGATGGAATAGTCAATAAAATGGAAGAGTCTTCTATAGGACTCGTAGACGTTATGGCTAGAAATGGTCTTTTTAAGTAATCCATAAGACTAGAACATTATGTATAAATTATTAACATCCAAAGGTCAGCTCATAGCTATAATCATAGGTGTCCTGGGAGTTGCCATATCACTGCTCTCCATCATCTTTGGTATCAAGGGTGCTGGCTATACCATGTCAGACGATCTCAATAAGATCATGAAGACCAGCGAGACAGCCAATTTTGACTTTTTCTTACCTGCTCTTTATGTGGTAACTGCACTTATAATTTTTGCCTTAGTTGCAGCACTTGTCTATGGAATTATCGGGTTGGTATCAGATCCCAAAGGATCGATGAAGGGCATTATTGGTTTAGCGTTGGTAGCTGTCTTGTTTTTGGTTCTTTACAGTTCTGCAGATTTAAGCGCAAGCAGTGCCAAAATCATCCAGCTAGTAGAGAAAAATAACATATCGGACAGCATATCCAGAATGATAAGTGGAGGTGTGAAGACTGCGGTCATTGCAGCAGTTATTGCACTTGTTGCAGCAGTTGTAATGGAGATTCTTAACCTATTCAAGTAAATAGAATGGCAAAGAAAACCAGATCTGCTCCTGAGGTTAATGCAGGCTCGATGGCCGACATCGCTTTTTTGTTACTGATATTCTTCTTGGTTACAACCACGATTGAGGTTGACAAAGGAGTATTGGTCAAGTTACCACCATGGTCTGATGAGCCACCTGAGGAAATGAAACTCAATACTAGGAATGTCTATTCAGTTCTTGTGAATGCTGACAACAAATTATTGGTCAGAGGAGAACCTCAGAGCATAAAGACTCTTAAAGACAATGCTAAAGTTTTCATCATGAATCCTCAGCGTCTTGACAATATGGCAGAAAGTCCCAATAAAGCCATTATATCGCTCAAAAATGATAGGGGAACAAACTATAAGACTTACTTGGAAGTATATAACGAACTCAAAGCCGCCTATAATGAACTCAGAAATGAGGAAGCACAGAAGCAGCACGGCAAGAGTTACATCTATCTGTCCAAGGACTTACAGAAAGCTATCAGGGCAAAGATTCCTCTTGTCATATCAGAGGCTGAACCAACAAATTTTGGAGACGAATAAGCTATAAGCAAATGGGTAAATTTCAAAAGAAACGAGGAAAGTCCACACCAGAGGTGTCCACGGCATCGCTGCCAGACATCATCTTCATGTTATTGTTCTTCTTTATGGTTGTGACTGTACTGAGAGACTCTGAGCTGAAAGTGACCAACAATGTGCCCTATGCCACGGAGTTGACTAAGCTGGAAAAGAAATCTTTAGTGAACTATCTATACATCGGAAAACCTGTAAAGAAATGGCAAGCGCAATATGGTACTAAGCCGCAATTGCAACTAGGAGATAAATTTGCCGACATAGGTGAAATACCACTATTTTTAGAGAAGCACAGAAGTACAGTGGCAGAAGGCCAAAGACCTGGGATAAACTCATCTCTGAGAGTAGATGGAGACGTGACAATGGGTTTTGTTACAGATGTGAAAACCAAGCTCAGAAAATCAGGACAATTGAAAGTCAATTACTCTGCAAAGAAAAGACCTGATTGATTTTTATCTAATTTGGTATATGGTAAAAAGGAAGTTGACTCAACAGTCAACTTCCTTTTTTTATATTTATTGGTCAAGCTCAAGTTATACTTAACTAATCAACGTAACCTATCCATTGATCTTACAAGTTTATCATCTTTTTTGATGAATACGGTTGCCAGTAAGCTGAATAAAATGCCTGCTAATGGCATAGCCATACCCACGCTATATGTTCCTACAGAATCAGTGGATACCTGTAAGTAGGCCACTGTTCCCATCAAGACAAAGCCAGCGAGAATGGCCACGTAGCTCAGGCTCATTTGCAATTTTCTGTTTTTAAATAAGAAAATGGCAATAAGACTTAGTAGGCCTCCCATTATAGTGCATATAAGTAACCCCATATGATCTTGTAAGTCGAGAGTAAGGTTTTGGTAGATGGAACCTATTGCGGTGTCAGTCTTGGCAAATGGAAGCCCAAATAGACTCCAATATGCACCACTGGATATGGCTAGGAAAAGACTTTGTATTCTTTGAATCATATTTCTGTTTATGGTCACAAAAGTATACTTTGGAAAAACCCCATCCAAAAAAGAACATGTACAGTTACTGGGAAAGGAATCACTGGTTTGATAAAGTGGATTACTGCATAGTAGGTGCAGGGTATGTGGGCTTGCTCACAGCCATCTACTTGTCTGAGAAATATCCAGAAAAAAATCTAGCACTGGTAGATGCCTATGCCATACCTCAGGGTGCTAGCACCAAGAATGCCGGTTTTACTTGTTTTGGGTCAGTAGGGGAATTGAGTGATGATCTCGGCCATATGAGTGAGGAAGAGCTGGTGGAACTCATCAGAATGCGCTACCAAGGACTTCAGCAACTAGAGGAAACGATTCCAGCTGCATCATATGATTACATAAACTGTGGAGGACAAGAAGTATTCACATCCAGACTGGAATTTGAACAAGTTGCCTCAAAATTTGAAAAGGCAAATAGCCTGATGGAGCAAGCGATGGGTGTATCTGATGTATTCGAGTTCGGAAAACTTCAATTTTCAACAAAACTACATCGACAAGTCATAGAAAATAGATATGAAGGACAATTGAATCCAGTCAAACTTTTTAAAGCTCTTATGGCTAAGGCCAGATCACAAGGAGTACAAATATATACCGGTTTCAAAGTCTCTGCATGGAACAGATTAGAAGATGTACAATATGATATCATGTTTGAAGGTGGTATGAAAATGACTTCACATGAATTAATTTTTACAACTAATGCTTTCACTAGGACTTTGCTATCAGATTTAGACATACTCCCTAAACGCAATCAAGTTCTCGTCAGTAAACCTATGAATCTGCAGAAACTCAATGGGACTTTTCATCACGATAAAGGCTATGTCTACTTCAGGAATGTGGGCCAAGATAGATTGCTCATCGGTGGGGCACGGAATAAAGATGCTGAGATGGAAAGTACTAGTGTATTTGCACCCAATGAAAAAATTATAGAACACCTGGTAAAGTTTGCAAAGCGGTATTTGAATGATTCATTTGTACCAGACTTTTCCTGGTCAGGAATAATAGCTACTGGAAAAAACAAGTTTCCCATAATCAAGAAGTCAACGGCTGGACCTTACATTGCAGCAAGGCTCGGAGGTATGGGCGTGGCGACAGGCTCACAAGTTGCGAGGTGCATCGTTGACTTGATATGATTTTATTCATCGTATTATATTTTATGATTATTAGTAAAATAAAAATTTATTAATTACCAATCTATTTAACTGATAATGCTAAGTAGAGAATTACTTTTGCATCTCAAGAATCTTTCCCGCTTCTTGTATTCCCCCTCTTAATGATCTGAACACGTCTCCCGCTTATTATGGGCTGGGAGACTTTATTACTCATTTTTTATAACCAAAACTTTATCCCATGGTGATGACCGATATTATGGGTAGGGCTGGCACTGTATTGAAGTATATATTGTGTTCAAGTCTACTCATCCTAAATCTAGGAAACCAACTCAAAGCTTACGAGGCCGCTCCGCCTCCATTAGTTTGTGATGATCAGATCAATGTATCTTTCGGAGAAGATTGTGAGGCGCTTATAACGCCTGATCTTCTACTTGAAGGCACCATTGACCCTGCCATTACATTTACAGTTCTTATTTCAGGAGTAACAGGAAGTACTATTACTACACCAGGAAACTATGTTGTCACTGTGACAGATGGCATTAATAGTTGTTGGGGTAATGTACTCGTCGAAGACAAACTGGCACCCACAGTTACCTGCGAAGGTATGTCCACTCCAGTGGAATTACCGTTTTTATGTGGTGATCTTTCACTTACCGATCTTTCACAGCCTACAGTAGTTACTGCTTGTAGCGGGGTGCAAAGTATCACGTTCAATGACAGCTTTACTGATGGAGGTTGCAATGCATCTTCGCTGGTCAGAACCTGGATAGTTACAGGAGTCAATGGACAGGTAGGAACTTGTAACAGTAATTATTTCACGTCCACTCTGGATGTCCTCACTTCGCCAGACGTATTTTGTCCGGAAAGTGAAGTGATTCTTCCTTGTGGAGCTGATACTTCACCAGAGGCTGTGTATGAGCATTTCTACAAGTTATGCATTCTTACTTTGTATAAAGCTGCTGAAGTGATTGCAAACCCAGAAGACTATCCTGCAGAGGTAGCAATCTGTGTTACAGCAGGTATTAATCAGGCATATCCTTACTATCACAATGGAACATCGACAATTGCATTGAATGGGAACAAGTGTCAGACGTATACGACCTATACGGATATCACGATACCTATCTGTGATGCTGGAGCGGGTTGTTCTGAGAACAATAAGGTTATCAGAGAATGGACCATTTATGACTGGTGTCAGACTGGATCAGATCCACGTATCTGTCGACAGACACTTAAGTCACTGGATACGATGCCACCTTCTATCGAGGTATTTGACTTCTCTGCATCTGTTGATCCTTGGGGTTGTACAGGCACAGTTGTCTTTCCAAAGCCTAACCACCTCAATGATGACTGTTCATCGTTCGTGGATTACAACATAACAACCACTACTACAACTGCTGGTGGTACTATGGGTGGTGGGACTACTGGATCAGGTTCTGGATCTGGCACTGGAGGTACACCTCCAATTGTAATTTCAGATCCGGCACTGGCTGGAGTCGTGATCAAATTTGATCCTGACCTAGGTTATATTGCTACTAATGTGCCTATAGGGACTTATTCATTTTATTACAATGCATTTGACTGTTGTGGAAATACAACTGTAGAGGAAGTACTTGTTACTGTGGTGGACGCCACCCCTCCAGTTGCAATAACCAAACGTGATATCGTTGTTTCTTTGATACCTAATCCTGGAAATACTTCTGAACCAGGTATCACTAAGATTTTCGCAACTAATATTGATAATGGATCATTTGATGGTTGTGGAGATGTAAAACTTGAGATAAGAAAAGATATCGATGGTTGTAACATTTTAGGCAATCTTACTTATAACAATGATGGACATGCCAATGATGATTCCTTGGATATGGATGAGGGAAAGTTTATTCAGTTCTGTTGTAATGATCTTGCGGAATTCGGTGTTGATGAAGATGGAGATGGTGCCATCGACTATGCCAGATTCAAAGTTTGGTTGAGAGTATGGGACGACGGAAATGGTGATGGATTCTTCGGTAATAGTGGAGATAATTATAGTGAAGTATGGTCATGGGTCAGATTAGAAGACAAGTCCCGTCCTACCATAGTTTGTCCTGGTCATGTAGAAATAGATTGTGATGGAGATGTAGGTGACATGTCTCTGATGGGTCGTGCAAATGCATACAACTCATGTGGTGAGATGCCAACTGGGCACAAGGATATTGATGTATCTCTATCTAATTGTTCTAGTGGAACTGTAACAAGACAATGGTTCATAGTCGGTAACGAAAACATAAATTGTCTACAGACAATTACTAAGTTGGGATCTACACCTACAAGCATCAATCCCATCTTTCCGAGAGATACTATAATTAATTGTGGTGAGACATTAGTGGATGATGTTCCTACGTGGACAGCTGGTCCTTGTGATCAGATCGCTTACAATGTGGATAGGGATACTTTCTTTTTTCAGGAAGGTGCTTGTTTCAAAGTATTGAATTATTGGACAGTTATTAATTGGTGTACTTACCAGCCAGATTCTGTAAATACAGGAGGTATATGGTCTGATGTACAGGTGGTTAAAATCTTTGACGAATCTGCTCCTGTCATAGAGTGTCCTACAGAAATTGTAGTCGCATCTGTTATGGGTGGCGACTGTACTGGTCCTGTGATGTTGACTAGTTCTGCAACTGATTCTGGCTTATGTGCTAGCAATCTATTGAGATGGGAAGTACAAGTGGATTTATATAGTGATTGGCATATAGATCATATATTCTCTACTAATGCTGACCCTTCTGGTCCTTTTTACATACCTCCTAGTGCCTCAGGTGAACAAATAAAAATCACTGTGCCTGAAGGAGATTCTGGTGAACATAGAGTTGCATGGAAAGTTTCTGACGGATGCGGAAACAATTCGACATGCACGACATTTTTCACCGTAGCTGATAACGTTCCCCCTACACCGTATTGTGTTAACTTAAGTACTGCATTGATGGAATCTGGTTCAGTAGAACTATGGGCTTGTGATTTTGATTTAGGCGCATTTGACAACTGCACTGATCAACTGGATCTGAGATTCACATTTACTGATGTTGCTCCAGAGTTGGACCCCAAGTATAATGACTTGGCTAAATGTTCTGCAGAATCTTTCAGTTGCGATGATATTGTCAATCCAGCAGGAACTATTGTTCCAGTTAATGTATACGTATGGGATGAGGCAGGTAACTCTGACTTCTGTACTGTTTTCTTAACCTTGGTTGATAACAATGGTAACTGCCCAGATGGATCTGGCAGTATCAGCATTTCAGGTAATGTTTCTACCGAGAATGGTCATATGATCGAAGAGGTTGAGATGGTACTTGTAAGTAATCAGCCACAGTATCCTATAGGATCGATGACAGATGATGCTGGTACATATATTTTCAATGGTAACACGGTGAACTATGATTATGAAGTAGAAGGAACGAAGGTGGATGACTACCTTAATGGTGTCAGTACTTTGGATCTTGTGATTATTCAGAGACATATCTTGAATATAGAAGAACTGGACAGTCCTTACAAGATGATTGCTGCTGATATTAATGGTGACAAAGAGATTAATGGAATAGACCTGGTAGAGTTGAGAAAGTTGATTCTAGGTATCTATTCAGAATTGCCTCAGAATGATAGTTGGAGATTCTTAAACGAGTCTACACCTATGGATAATGTATATCCTTGGCCGCTGGATGAAATCAGAACTTTGCTGAACGTGGATAACAATATGTTCAATGAGAATTTCATTGGTGTCAAGATCGGAGATGTCAATGGTGATGTAATTGCCAATGCTGTTCAGGAGAATACTGCTCTTAATTCTAGTAATAGATTAGAGTTGGACTATGAGGATGTTGCATTCAAGGCTGGAGAAAAAGTCAGTATGACTTTAACTGGAACAGAACTGAAGGAGTTGTCAGGACTGCAATTTACCATGGAGATGAGAGATCTGGAGATATTGAATATCACTAGTCAGGATCTTGCGATAGATGAGAAAAACTATTCAGTAATTTCTGAAGATGAGTTGACTTTCTCATGGAACTCGCTAGAAAGCATTGATGCTTCTGAGCTATTTACGATTGAATTTTTAGCAAAAGCTGATGGACAGTTGAGTAACAACCTTACTCTATCATCGTCTATCACAACTGCTGAAGCCTATGTAGGAAGCCAGTTGTCTATCATCCCCATAACATTAATCGGCCAAGATAATTCTGAACAGGAATTTGCACTTTATCAAAATACTCCAAATCCATTCAATGGAGTAACTAGTGTGAGTTTCAATTTACCAGTAGAATCTGAGGTTCAGATTACTGTGACTGATGTTGCGGGAAAATTGATTTACAGTCAGCAAGGAACTTACAGTGCAGGAATGAATGTTACTGAATTCAATACTGCGGACTGGAAGGTTTCTGGAGTTCTTTATTATACTATCGAGACAGATTCTAACTCTGCGACCAAGAAAATGATCGTACTGAAGTAAGGATTTATTGATATAAGAGATGAAGGGCTGTGGATATTTCCGCAGCCCTTCTTTTATTAGCTGGTATAGGCATTGTTTCTGATGATTCTTATGGTTTCTTTGTTTATGTTATTTTTGAATATGAGGTTTTTTTCATTTGCTATTGTGGTAATCTTGACAATGACTATTTTAAGCTGTAATAGAAAAGCTGCTGCGTTATCATTGGATCCTGGAGTTCTGGAAATACTAAATGACTTTGGGTTTGTCAAGGCTGATAATCTGTCTGAGGTGGTAGATTTTGCCTTAAGCCAAAAAAAGCTCATTTTTTTAGATGTATACACGGAGTGGTGTTTGCCATGCAAGATGATGGATGAAGATGTCTTTCCAGATAGGAGTCTGGGCGAGTTTTATAGTGAGCACTTCATCTCTTATAAGGTTGATGCGGAGACGGAGGGTGGTGCTGATCTAGCAGAGTTGTTTGAGGTGCCCAGCTTCCCCACTTTGCTTTTCTTGGATAATAGAGGAAGAGTATTGGTGAAGAAGATTGGTATGGCCTATCAAGATGAGATGTATGACCTCGCAGACTCAGCCATAGCAAAATCCAAGATTCCTACTGACCAATAATATAAGATTGCCAAGAGTATAACAGTTAATTTACTGGGGTCTTGCATCTTTATTACTTTCCTATACAGAAGTTTGAAAAAATATTTTCTAGTAGGTCGTCAGTATGGATTTCTCCAGTTATCTTACCTATATGATTTAATGTCTTTCTAAGATCTATAGATAATAAGTCCCCACTCTTACCTTTTTCCAATCCTATCAAAACCTCATCAACTGCAACTTTGGTCTTTAAGAGTTCGTCATAATGTCTGCGGCTAGTTATGATAGTGCCATCTTGAATTAGTTCCTTTTCGACCATAGCTACTATAGTGTTTTTTAAATGCTCAATATTCATATTGTTCCTAGCAGAACAAGTAACAAGGTTATCTTGATTAATAAACCCAGGGATGTGAAAAGTTTCTGGTTTTGTATATGGATTTTTATCCATTTTATTAAGGATCAATATAATAGAAGACTGATTTCGTTCTAGATTCTTTATTTCTTTGGCTACTGTTTGTGGGTCAGAAGAGGAAATATCCACGACATAGAGAATTAAGTCTGCACTGAGAATTTTATCCTTTGCTTTGTTGACACCTATGATTTCTATGTCATCTGAGGATTGCCGGAGACCAGCAGTATCCACAAATAAGAATTTAAGACCGGATATTACAATTTGCTCTTCTAAGGTATCTCTAGTTGTTCCTGGAATATCTGAGACTATTGCTCTATCATCTTGAATCAAAACATTTAGCAAAGTGGATTTTCCAGCATTGGGTATCCCTGCGATTACCGTTTTTATACCTGTTTTGACAACGTTACCCGTGTTGTAAGATTTCAATAAGGTGTCAACCTCAGATTTAAGAGTAATTAATGTTGTTTCCAGTTGTTGCCTGTCTGCAAATTCTACATCTTCTTCTCCAAAGTCCAGTTCTAATTCTATCAAACTGGCAATATTGATGATTTCCGCCCTTAAGGCTCTTAATTTTTTAGAAAATCCACCTCTTAGCTTGTCCAAGGCTAATTTATGCGATCTAGGGCTATCTGATTCTATGAGTTCTGCAACAGCCTCTGCTTGCGAAAGGTCCAATTGACCATTCATGAAGGCCCTCAAAGTAAATTCTCCCGGATTAGCCATTCTGGCACCTGCTTCTAGACAAGTATTTATTATGCGATCAGTGATGTGTAAGGAACCATGACAGGATATTTCTATGGAATCTTCTTTTGTATAACTACGGGGAGTTTTAAAGATTGAAATGAGACATTCATCCAGTAGTTTTTCCTTCTGGTCTCTGAATCTTCCAAAATGAATTGTATGACTAGGCTGGTCCACTAAATCTTTGCTGAAAAAACCACTTATCAATTCTATACAGCCTTTTCCTGATAATCTTATGATTGTTATTGCTCCCACTCCTTTGCCTGAAGCTTGAGCTATTATGATGTCGCTTTTTAGCATGATTTTCGGGATTTTATAATATGAAATTACGCTCTGAACTGTCAATGACTACTCTAATGGAATAAAAAAATGGTCTATTTTTCTACAAACTCTTATTTCTTCCTATATTTGCAAGGACGAAACAGTTCTTAGGAACAAATAAACTCGATCTCATTTTTACATAGCTTGTTGATTATTAAGGATTTAAGACGAAATTTCCTTATCTCACGATCAACTCTTCCATTGTGATAAGATTGGTTTGTTTGTTCCTCAGGGCGATAATTTATTGGCTTAGTCAATGATTATTTAATACTGAAATGATAACAAACTCAATCTCATGATGAAATCAAAGTTGTTACACATAGCCCTCTTTATGTGTATTTTTTCCTTTGCAATGAATGCTCAAGTTTATCTAGCAGGTGATCAAGCTAGCTCCGCACTTCTTTCTGAAGCCTCTTCAATAAGGAGTCAGATCACGACTGCAATGACTAATGGAAGTTTTAGTTCTGATGAAGACTATATCCAAGCTGACCCAACGGCTTCTGCAAAATTTATTTTACTAAACGCTTTAACTGATTTGCCTATCAAGTCAGGAGATACTACTACTCAGGTCGAAGAAACATTTACGAATTTTATTGAGGCTATTGAAAATAGTGGTTACTCTAATCTAGAGGTTGATGAATTACGTCAAAACCTGCTTAGTATTATTGCTCAATAATCTTACTGTTCAAAGATAAACTCAATCTTAACTCAATCTTATTATGAAAAATATTTTTTACAAAATCTCTCGTCTTGCGGTATTTACCAGCCTTATGGTCATGAGTGGTGTTGTCAGTTATGCTCAGTGCCCCGCAGGCCAAGGCCTAGTCTGCGTTACTATGGACAATGAGACCTTTGAAGGAGAGAATAGCTGGATCTTGTGGGATGCAACTGCAGGTGCTACGCTTGCAGGCGTCAGTTCCAATCAATTTGCTGGTGTTCAATGCGCTAATACGACTGTTGCTCCTGCTACACCCATAGGTGGATGGGACGATGGTGCTACTGTTACAGCCTGTGTTCCTGTTGGAAACATTATCGAGCTCTATGCATACGAATCTTTTGGAGATGGGTGGCAGAATGGAACGTTGAATGTTGACGTTTGCGAAGATAATAGTGATGGTTCCTGCGTAGCCGCAGTAACTGATATTATCCCTCAATTCGCACCTCCGGCAGATGATGCTTTGGGTCCGGATGATAATGACTTGACAGCAGGTACTCCTGATGGTGGTATAGATTGCAGCATGGTCGGTCCAGGATTTTTTGCTGGAACATTCACGCTTGTGGAAGATCTTACTCTTCCAGGTTGCTCAGTTGCACCCATTATGTGTGAAGTAACACCTATCTGCAAAGACACGTTACAAGTATTCTTGGATGGTAGTGGTTGTGTGGATGTATCTGCGAGTAGTTTGAACTTAGGGTCAACAACAACGGGAGTGATAACGGATTTGTCAATAGACCTTGATAGATTTTGCTGTGCAGACAAGGGAGATGCAGGTGTGCTGGTCACCTTGACAGTGACTGCAGAGTGCGATGGAAGCATGGGTGGTACAGGATCAGGTACAGGGTCAGGTACACCGGGAGGTGGAACTCCTGAGATCGTGATGGGAACATGCACTACAGTGGTGGTGGTAAATGATAATATAGCTCCTGTAATATTCTGTCCCTCAGACAAGACATTGTCATTGGCACCGGGCTTATGTGGAGAATTCAATACACAGCCGGCGCCTGTATTCACGGATAACTGTAGCGCTACGATAGCGCAGATGGCGGCTCCCACTGGTGTGATCAATGTGGAGTGCAGGGTGGATACGTTGGGCAATGCGATATGCGACGGACCGGCAGAGTCAGAGCCGATATTGTACAGTTTCATGGCGACGGACAACTGCGGCAACACATCCACCTGTGAGTACACGGTTACATTAAGAGAATTCGAATCATCGAGCAACTCACTGAGTTGTAACGACAAAGTATACACGTCAGCGGATGTGGATTGTGATTTTGAGATCAAGGCAGAATTATTGTTGCAAGGCGATCAAGGCTGTTTCACGTGTTATGACGTGACGGTGGAGGAGTTCCACATAGAAGGTGCCTTGCGCGAATATGAGGTGATGGTGACGGACCCATGCACGGGCGTGAGCTGCTGGGGAACGGTGATAGTTGAAGACAAGATAGACCCGACGTTGGCATGTCAGGATTGTACGGATCCTTTGGTTCCGGATCCGGCTTGTCACTTGAATTGCACGGAGTTGGAGTTGTTCACCTTGTTGGACAGGGACACGGGTGTGAGAGGATACGATGAGAGCCTGTTGGATCAGTTGATACCGACCGATCCTGTGGATTTCATAAGAGATTTCTATGATGACGGCTGTGCGGGACAATCGCCTGCGCCGATCAATCCACCACGAGCGAGTTTCGTGGACAATGTGACGAGCACCCAGTGTGGCTCATCGATTCTTCAAAGAACATGGACGGTTGAATTTTCGAGACCGGACGGGAGTGTGGGCACATTGAATTGTGACAGATATTACAGTTTTGATCAGATAAAGCCGAAGACGATCGTGAATGCTGACGGGGAGCTGGAAGGTGTCGAAGGGACGTGTTCTGTGGAAGAGGACGTGATCCTGATGCCAAGAGCAGTGGTGATCATACCGACGTGCAGCGTTGGGACGAGTCCGGCGGAGATACAGGCATTTTTTGACAATCCGCTGTCAGAGGATGATGACACGGATGATGACGGGATAGATCCGGATGAGCTGGACATCGACTGCGTGGTGGAGAACAATGAAGGGACCTGCTGGGCGTACCCGCACTATTACATAACAGGAACGGCGTTGCCCAGAGGCAGCAAGCATGCACAGGCGGTGATCGATCAGGTGTGCGACATATTGGTGACGTATGAGGACACGTCCTTGGAGAGTTGTGCGGCGGAATGCATGGGCAACCAGAAATTGCGAAGGACGTGGACGGTACTGGACTGGTGCACGAACGAGTTCTTCGATTACGATCAAGTGATCAAGGTGATGGATGAGATAGCGCCGAGACTGGAAGTGGGGCCGATAACGGCGAGTGTGGATCCGTGGGATTGCAAGGCTGACGTGTTGTTGCCGCACCCGGAGCACTTGAGTGACGCTTGCGACAATGAATTGACGTATCACATAGAATACATAGACGGTGCTTTGTCGGTATCCGGCAATGCGACGGACGGTTACGTGGTGCACGGAGCGCCATTGGGTCTGACCCAGATACAATACGTTGCGGAGGATTGCTGTGGGAACAGGACGAAGGTGTTGGCTGACCTGACGGTGGTTGACAATACGCCACCGGTACCGGTGACGATACAGAACATCGTGGTGGAATTCACAGGATTCGGTACACCGAATCAGGGAGTTGACGGTACGGCGAAGTTGCATGTCGAGGACGTGGACAACGGCAGTTATGACAGTTGCACGGATGTGATAGTGGAATTGAGAAGAAGTGGCACTTGCGATCCACGGGATACGATCTGGGGAGAGTTCGTGACGTTCTGTTGTGAGGATCTGGGAGGATCGGAGAGTGTATTGATAGACGTAGAGATGCGAGTACGGGACTGGAACGACAATGAGACGATAATCTGGAGCACGATCAGACTGGAGGACAAAGCCGGCGGCAGCGGGACGTGTCCACCGGACATCGTGATAGAGTGCACGCAAGACATATGGGATTTCAATGTGACGGGTGGATTGCCGAGAAGTTTCACGACATGTGAGGAGATACCGGTCGAGACGGACACGTTGCAGGTGAGAGAGGACACGAATCCGAGGAGGAAGCCGGCGACTCAAGGAGGACAGAGTTTAGGCTTGTACTTCGGCAGATTGGTAGAGGCCTATGACCCGAGTTGTGGATTCGGGGCATACTTCAGAGAATACACGAACGGATGTGAGCAATGGATCATACTGGAGCCGATCAGCGGGGTGACGATAGACAACAGGGGCACGGTGACGACAGCGGATGACTTGTACGTTTACACGTCAAGTTTTGATCCGACGACGATCAGTTTCCCGGAAGACATCGAGGTGGACTGTGACGGATATGAGACAGGAGAGCCGACGTGGCTGGAGGCACATTGCAACCTGGTGGGTTACACGTTGAAGAGTGACACGATAGATTTTGAGAGTGACGCATGCGTGAAGATCATCAACCACTGGACGGTGATAGACTGGTGTGCCTATGATCCCACGGATCCGGATCTGAACAACATAAATGACGTACCAGGTCCTGGAGACAGATTTGACAGATACGTGCATGACACCGGCGAGGTGGAAGGCAGATACATCCACACTCAGGTGATCAAGGTGATAGACACGGAGGCACCGGTGATAACGGGAGAAGACGATTTATGCTTTGCGGCGACGGAGAATTGTGGCAGCAAGGGATTGAGTGTGAGTGCCATAGGTGTGGACAATGGAGAGTGCAGCAGTGCCTGGATAGCGTGGGAGGTGGATCTGGACCTGTTCGATGACTGGGCGATAGATTGCAGTTTCAGCAGTTACGTGTCACCGGTGATGGCGAGTGGCGAGCCGAATCCGAAATACCTGGAGAAGAGCAGCAATGGTGAGACGGTGACGATCGGGATACCGGATGGCACGAGAGGCAGCAAGGCTCGGCACAGGGTAGAATGGACGGCCCATGACGGTTGCGGTAACAGCGGCACGTGGACGAGCTACTTCACGATAGAAGATAAAAAAGCACCGACGCCATACTGTCTGAACTTAGGAACAGCGGTGATGAGCAACGGAGAAGTGGAATTGTGGGCGGTGGATTTTGACAATGGCAGTTTTGACAATTGCTATGATCAGGAGACGTTGTTGTTCACGTTCACGGATGTTCCGCCACCACCGAGGTGTGATGCGGAGTATGACAGTGCGGCGGATCTGCAATGGTACGATGGGACGTTCTGGTTCTATGACAGTTCAGAGATAGAGGATGATGAGCAGGAGTGTGGCGTGACGGGCGCTGGCGAGTACCAGGATCTGGGAGATTACGGTGGCGAGGTGCACAGATGGGAGCCAGGCTTGCGAAGCAGTGGCAAGATCTTCACGACGGCTGATGTGGATGCGAATGGGTTTCTGGTGATACCGATCTACGTGTGGGACGGCTGCCAGAACATAGATTTCTGTAATGTACAATTGCGAGTGATAGACAATGGCGGAGGCGCCTTGGTTGCAGGTGTGGTACGAACGGAGAACAGTCACACGATAAGTGGGGTGACGACACAGCTGGAAAGTGATGATCCGAATCAGACGATGAAGACGATGGTCACACAAGCGGACGGACAATTCAGATTTGCGGGCAATGTGAAGTCAAGAGACTACGAGGTGAGTGGCAGCAAGGATGGAGATGACGGCAATGGTGTGAGCACGGTTGATCTGGTGCAGATACAGCGGCACATACTGGGGATCGAGAGATTCACGAGTCCGTATCAGATGATCGCGGCGGACATCAATGATGATCAGCGAGTGAACGGACAGGATCTGGTTGAGCTGAGAAAGTTGATATTGGGGATCTACACGGAGTTCCCACAGAATGAGAGTTGGAAGATATTGGATGCGACGAGTGTGATGACGATGAATGATCCGTGGACCTACAGCACGACAAGGACGATAAGAGACATGAGTGAAGACAGGATGGATGAGGACTTCATCGGTGTGAAGATAGGAGACGTGGACGGAGATGTGATCGTGAATGCGGCACAGGCACCGACAGTGGGCAGAGTGATCAATCTGACGACGGGTCAGCAGACGGTGGATGCGGGAGAAGAGGTGACGATCACGATGAACACGACAGAGAGTCTGTATGGATATCAGATGACCTTGGACTTGAGAGGGATGGAAGTGATCTCAGTGAGAGGGATTGCAGATGACAGGCTGGGGCTGTTCGAGAACAGTGTGACGATCAGTGAGAATGTGACGGAAGCGGTGACGGGAGAATTGTTCACGTTGACCTTGAGAGCTGAGACGGCAGGAGAAGTGACGGAGAAGATAAGCATCACGGATGGCATCACGAGAGCGGAGGCATACGTGGGAGAGAATCTGGAAGTGGTGGGTTTGAGATTGAATGGCGAGGAGGACGAGGAGTTCTCATTGGGACAGAATGAGCCTAATCCATTCAGGACGGAGACGACGATCAGTTACAGTCTGAGCAGATCACAGGCGGTGAAACTGACGTTCATGGACATGACAGGAAAGATAATGAAGACGCTGGAGCTGGAAGGACAAGCGGGAGAGAACAGCGTGAAAGTAGACAATACGGGATTGACGGGCGGCATCATCTACTACCAGTTGGAGGCAGGTGAGCAGACGGCAACAAGACATATGATTGTGATTGAGTAAGAGTAGTTATAGAGAGAAGCCATAATTGGCGACTCAATCTGGCAAGTAGGCTCAAAACTTAATAAGAAGAGGCTGTTTCATAATAGAGATGGCCTCTTTTTTGTTTTATACGCCAAAGACTTTCTATGAAATATAAGAAAAGCAAAAAAGCGCTATCATACTTTTATGAAGCGCTTTTTTAAAAAAAATTACGTGAGTTCTTTTGTTATAATTCCTTTCGCAATCTAGCTACTGGAATATTGAGTTGCTCTCTGTATTTAGCAACTGTCCTACGGGCAATGTTATAGCCTTTCTGTTGTAGGTGCTCTTTTAGTTTCTCATCTGAAGCAGGCTTGCGTTTGTCTTCAGTACTGATTATGTCTGTCAAGATGTTTTTAACCTCTAGAGTGGATACTTCCTTTCCGTCCTGAGTCGTGATGGACTCTGAGAAAAAATCTTTAAGTCTCTTAGTCCCGAATTCCGTCTGGACAAACTTACTATTGGCTACTCTTGATATGGTAGAGATATCAAGGCCAGTTATCTCAGCAATATCCTTTAAAATCATTGGCTTGAGCCTTCTGTCATCTCCTGTCATGAAATAATCTTGCTGAAACTGCATGATGGAGTACATCGTATTATATAGGGTTTCTTGTCTCTGCTTGATTGCATCTATGAACCACTTGGCAGAATCAATTTTCTGCTTGATAAACATCACCGCTTCTTTCTCTTTTTTTCCAGCTCTACGCCCCTTGGTAGCATCTTTGAAACTGTTGAGCATGTCCATATAGTGATCATTAATCCTCAAGTCAGGTGCATTCTTGCTATTGAGAATCAATTCGAGTCCATCTCTATTATTGATGATGAAATCCGGTACGATATACTGATTCGTACTAAGATTTGGAGAATAAAAACCACTAGCGGGTTTCGGATTCAATTTTAGTATTTCTTCTATGGCACTTTTTAACTCAGACTCAGAAATGAAAAGATTCTTTTGTAGTTTTTGATAGTGTTTTTTGGTGAATTGATCAAAGTGGTTCTCAAGTATTTTCTGAGCCAGTTGCTTAGACTTTCGATTAACTTCAGGTTCCTTGTCAATCTTGTCTCTCATTTGAATCAACAGACACTCCTGCAGATCTCTAGCACCGATTCCAGCGGGTTCCATTCTTTGGATCCTGGATAGGACATTTTCTATTTCGGTTTCACCAGCTTCAATATTCTGTGTGAAAACCAAGTCATCCATAATAGCACTCGGCTCTCTTCTGAGATAGCCATCTGAATCTATGCTGCCAATGATCTGTAAAGCGATTTTGAATTCTTTTTCGCTGTCCAACTCCAGCATCCCAAGCTGTCTTTCCAAATGCTCCATAAAGCTAGAGTGAACGGCTATAGGAATTGTCTTCTCGTCCAAGTCCGTCGTTGATTCACTTTTCATTTTATAACTGATCGGATCATCCTCCATATACTCTGTGAGGTAATCGTCCAACTCGAAATCCTCTACTTGCGGCTCTTCATCATACTCCTCATCTCCTTCTGCATCCAAGTCATACACTTCGCCATTATCGATTTCTTCTTCTTCTTCACTTTCGTCCAAAGCAGGATTGGACTCAAGTTCTTCTTGAATCCGCTGGTCCAAAGTCGCTGTGGGGATTTGGAGGAGTTTCATGAGCTGTATCTGTTGTGGAGACAGCTTCTGAAGCATTCTGGTACTTAAATTCTGCTTTAGCATTGTATTTTACTACTTTAATAAACAATCGGGTTTCGTCATCGGTTCAAAATCGGTAATCAGTGGCTCGGATAAACAGTGAATTCCAAATATGATGCCATATTATATTAGTTGCTAATATTTAACTTATTAATTGCTAATTATTAATACATTATTAAAAATCTTAATACGTGATAAACAGCAGAATATCGGCCTTGCGGGCTGAAATGACCAACTCTGGCATAGACGCCTATATAATTCCACTTTCTGACCCACACAATAGTGAATACCCTGCTACACATTGGAAAGGGATGGAATGGATCTCCGGATTTACAGGATCTGCTGGCACAATAATGGTCACTCAGGGGCATGCTGGTCTCTGGACTGACTCCCGATACTTCATCCAAGGTGAGCAAGAACTGGAGGGCACTCCTATTACTTTACATAAAATGAAAGTTCAGGCACATCCAGGATATATAGACTGGTGTTTGTCTGAGCTTCCAAGAGACTCTACAGTAGGAGCAGATGGGGCTATGCTGTCCTTGTCACAGAAAGATAAATTCATTGCTTTATTGGCGAAAAAGGATATTAAGCTCAAAATAACTGACGATTTCCTCAATTCTGTATGGGAAGAGAGACCCCCTATTCCAGTGGCTGAGGTCTTCAATCATCCAATTTCTTACAATGGAGAAGACAGGAAATCCAAGATAAGCCGAGTGAGAGCCGAGATGATTGATCTGGAGGTGGATGGACATTTGATAACAACACTGGATGATATAGCATGGTTACTTAATCTCAGAGGCAGAGATGTCGCTTGTAATCCAGTATTTGTGGCATATTGCCTTATAGATCAGGAAAAGACCACCCTCTATATCAATGAATCCAAAGTACCGACGGCATTGAGAGCTGAGTTGGCAGCCGATGGCATCCATTTATCGGATTACAGCAGTATAGCTTCTGAGCTAGCCCAGGTAGACTACAACTTGCTAGTGCACAGAGCGACACTCAATGTAGCCTTGCACGATGCTATAGGAGATGAGGCAACAATCATATATGACAAGCTGATATCCCGACATATGAAGGCTATTAAGAATGCTACAGAAATAGGTCATCTGAGAAATGTGCATCTCAAGGACGGTTTAGCTTTGACTCAAGCTTTCTATTGGCTGGAAGAAACTTTAAAAGAAAGAACTGTCACAGAATATGAATATGCGGCTAAACTGGCAGAGTGCAGGGGAGAGCAGGATGGTTATTTTGGGGAAAGTTTTTCTGCGATAGTCGGGTATAAAGGTAATGGAGCCATTATTCACTACAGGCCTGAGAAGGAAAAATCAGCAACCATCTCCAATGAAGGAATCTTGCTTGTAGACTCTGGAGGACAGTACACTGATGGTACTACTGACATTACCCGTACCATAACTTTGTCAGCAGCTCCTCATCATCAGAAAATGGCTTACACGAGGGTATTGAAAGGGCATATAGGCTTGGCTACAGCCATATTTCCTGAAGGCACTCGGGGAGGGCAACTGGACACCTTGGCAAGAAAAAGTTTGTGGGATGCAGGAATGAATTTTGGCCATGGGACCGGTCATGGTGTAGGTTTTTTTCTAAATGTACATGAGCCACCACAGGGCTTTGCGCCTGGCTTGTCTGGCCGCGCAGCTACAATTCAGAAGGCAGGAATGTTCACCTCAAATGAGCCAGGGCATTATGTGGCTGATGATTATGGGATCAGAATAGAAAACCTAATACTTACTGTAAAGTCAGAACATGAAGGTTTTTTAGAATTCGAGACCATTACTTATTTTCCAATCGATACGCAGTTGCTAGAGTTTAGTTTGTTGACTAAAAAAGAAGTTGATTGGCTCAATAATTATCACCGACTGGTGTGGGAAAAATTAAGCCCTCACCTGGAAAGTCCTCACAAGGAATGGATGAAAGAAAAATGTAAACAAGTGTAAGAACTCATATGATTCAAGCTTTTACAAAGACTATGTTATCGGAATCCAAGCCGCGCTGGGATATGTGATCGGCTGCAGATTCTATTATTAAGAGATCTCCACTTTCTGTGATTGCATGGGACAAGTATCCTAGACTATGCATCAAGGCTTCAGCAGCTACGTGGGCTGTGCTCTCTCGATCTGAAGACAAATATTCCATCACAACTATAGGTGATTTTTTTTGCAGGTATTGCTGAAAACCTTTTAGGACTTCATGCTCAGCTCCTTCAACATCAATTTTAATAATGCTAATAGGCTGAGTAAGATCAGATAAATGATCGTCAAGTTTTATGGTTTTTACTTTTACCTCCTGAGGCTTTTGTTCTTCAAACCATTTCTCTTTTTCAAACTGTTTTACCTTCAAAGTATTATATTCAGAATACAAGGTTGGAAATTCATAAAAACTCACGAAACCTTCCATATCTGAAACTGCCAGATTATTCCCAGTTGCATTGACTATGTCCTGAATGTTTTTTTTGAGAATCTTGTAGGTCCGAGGTGCCGCTTCATAGGAAAACACTTTGCCGGATTTGCCGACTAGGTGTGCTCCTAATAAAGTAAAATAGCCATAATGCGCCCCTACATCCACAAATGTATCGTCAAGGGATAAATTATTGACGAGAAACTTAGCTAGGCGGATTTCCGACTCATCGGATTTTCCACCAGTAAGATAAATGTCCGTACTGCAAGGCAGCAATAAGCACATGTCTTGGCCAAAGAAGGTCTTACAACTTATCTCTTTTTCTTTTTTGTTCCGCTTATATGTAAACTCTCTGAAGAGTATGGCATGGATATAGCGGTAGGGATGTGCCAGTAATCTAGAAAACTTGGAACCTGCAGCAAGTGATCTGATAGCATCGATTTTGTTATGAAGTGCCTTGTGCATCTTTCCTACTTTTGACATCAAATAAAACAATGATAGCTGCACTCATAAAATAGAATGGTCCGATCTTATCCACTTCTATCAGGTCATTGATAAGATTTGTGACCCCTATACCAAAGTAGCACATTCCCGCTGCCATTACTAGTCCTTTCTCCCTAGTATTGTGGAGCCTATGATAGACAGTCTCACAATAGATTAGTGGCAATACCGCCAGAACTAACATGATCAGAAAGCCTGGCAACCCTTGCTCTACAGCCACCATGAGGTAATTATTATGTATCCCGGACCGCTCTGGGTTGTCACTCACATAAGTCTGATAACTTGTCACTGTGTAGGCGCTGTAATTTGTATAGAAACTGGAAGGACCAAAGCCTAGCACTGGTTTTTCTTTTACCATATAGCCTCCCGCGACCCACCTGTAAAATCTCTCTACTGTTGAAATGTCTTCCATTTTAGTAGTCGCCCCTACGAGATCATTGAAATTGGTGTGAGTCACCGTCTTTTCGAAGTTCGGCGCATAATCCAAATATTTGTTTCCTACACTCAAGTGCAGCACCAATGCCGTAACCGCAATCAAGCCTACACCTATGGCCAACTTCAAAATTCTGAACTTGACTATCCAATAAAAACCAATAATTAAAAAGACTGAAAGTTGAGCAGCTCTGGTATAACTCAAATTAATGGCCACTAATAAAATCATACACAGAAAATAAGGCCATATTTTATTCTTTATCCCACTGGTTCTTATGAGGTGCCAAAAGTAGGGTAGGAAAGCCAATAACATGATCGCATAACTCACGTGGTTTCTAAAAATAGGTCTGATAATTTTATTGCTGGTTTCAAATGCAAATCCAGATGGCAAGTGTCTGACCCATACATAGGCAACTGCAATGAATACCGTAAAGCTTAGTCCAAAGAATAGTTTTCTGAAATCACCTTCTTTATTAAATAGCATCAAGGGTAAAAAGAAGAAAGGGATTATATACCATAATTTTGCCAATAGATATTTTAAAGAAAAAATGGGTACTGTCGAACTCAGAGTTGTGAGAAATATCCAACCCACATGCAGTAATAATAATAAGGTGATGGGATGGGAAAAAAAGCCAATCGCATTTTTAATATTCTTGGTTATGAATAACAACCCTGTAATCGCTACTAGTATTATCATCATAGGCTCTGAGGGTAAGTCAGTACCTAGACTCCCTACCTCAACTTCTACAGAAAATGGAAGAAGAAAGAAGAATGTGTAGAAAATAAACTTAGGTACACTGAAGACAAACAAGGCACCCAAGCATATTATGGGTAATAGTAGTGGTAGAGGATCATACAAAGCAACGGACAATAAAGAAGAGACTAGAGTCAAACCACCAAAAGTCATCACTAAGGCCTGATCAGACCAATCAGCTAGTCCTGGAGAAGGCTTAAGCATTTCTGAAATGTTCTCTCCAGCCGATTCTATCCATTTGCTGCTTGAGTAGTATGAACAGACTGATTAGAACGAATGTCAAAAAACCAATCCCTAAAACCAGAATAGATCTCTTAGGTCTCGACTTGATGACTGGTGCTACTGCTTCTTCGATTATATGCACAGCTGAAATATTGGACTCATAAACAGAATTCAGTTGCATTAATTTTTCCATGTCATAATGCATGATTGCAGCAAAATCTCTGATCTTTCTTTCCAGGCTTTTTACCAAGGGAAATCCAAGACTGAATTGCTTCACACTTTTTTCTAAGGCTTCTAATTGCTTGGAAGCACTGATGTATTTTGACTTTGCTTTGGATAAGGAATCGGCAGGTACATTAGCAGTTTTGAGTAGATTGTATAAGGCTTCATATTTTAGGTAATCACCTTTTATTTCGACAAGAGTAGAACTGAGTGCTTCACCTTGACTATCTGTACTGAATATTTCATAAGTACTTCTCAAGGTGGATAAACTATCAGAAAGCTTTTTGTATTCGATTTGTTTTTCAGTGATACTAGATTGATAATTATTGATGAGTTTCTTTTGGGATTTCTTGATGAGTTGGCGTGCTAGATCTGCGGTCTTGTTTCGAGCGGCATTGGCCATTTCTGCAGCGAATGCTGGGTCTTGGTCTTCGATAGTGAGATCGATGGCGTCGTATTTGGTTTTTTGGGTAGTATATAATTTGTTGAGCTTGAGTAGGAGCTTGTGTTTGGCTTTAGGTCTGTCAGGGGCTATTTCGTAATGAGCATATAAGTCGAATTTTTCTTGCAAGTACTCCAGTACTTCATTTGACCTGGCAATGGAGAACAACCTATCGAGATCGGCACTACCACCAAAAATCCGTTGATTCTCACTAGTACTGCCCACAGGATTCGGCATAGCCAAGTCTGGGCTGGCCGCGTAGAAGTAGGTATGCGCCTTGTAATAATTCGGTAAGGCCAGTGAAATGGCAGCTGCGCCCAGCATGGATAACAAAGTAATACCTATGATATATTTTCGCCATCTGTACAATAGGGCGAGTACATCCACCAGGCTTTCATCTTGGCTCATAGACTTGTTGGTTCGGTTACAAGGATCAATCTGTTCATTTTAAACGGAAAATTTCATGCAAAAATGATATTATCACCAATAATATTCCTGCAATAAAAGATTCAAATATCTACAAAATGGAAACCTTATCAGCTATAAAAGGTCAGTGAGCATGAGAAAGTCATAAATAGAGTAGACTATAATATATAACATGCTGATTAGCCGTCAGCTATATTACGTCCATGGAATTAGGTGGGTTCTCCTGCCCAATAGTTCAGTGTTCCATAATAATAGCTTACTAAGGCCTGTCATAAAAACTGAAGCCTATATCATAGGTGCCTTGGACAATATGGTAGAGTGTGAAATCTGACATAAACGCTAAGAAGAAATCTAAGTACAATCTTCTTAATAGGTAGCCAAACAAGAATTAGCTCTATTTATTTGTATGAGTCTTATGTCATCCATAAAGTTGAGTTGATCGCATGTCGTAGTGCATACGGTCACTATATGAAACTCATGATTATGTCGGCACCCACCCCCATAAGTACCGTACTGTAAAGTCCTGTTGGAGTTTATGCAAATGTGGTTTGGGCTTTTTAATATGCTGTGTAATATAAGTCAGGATAAGAAGCATAAGTCTCATTAGATTTCAGTGATGCTTGAATTGTGATACTGATGTTCCTGTGAGTCGAGCTAGCAATCAAAAGTTATAAGACCTTGTCAATGAAGACCAGCAAATGAATCTACAGAGAAGATCAATCTGTCCATTTTAATCGGAAGATACCAAGCAAAAATGATATGGTCACTAGTAGTAAACCAGCAATAATTGATTCGAGTAGCCATGGAATCGAAATCATGTCTGATAAGATATGACAGACGGCCATAGATAATGCTACGAAAAGAATTGTCTTTGATATATAACTTACTGAGAAGCTGAGGTTGAATCTCGTTATACCTAAAGTAAACTGTCCGATGAAAACCAGCCCTTGAGTAACCGCAGTCGCAATTGCAGCACCATAAGCCCCATGAGTTGGAATCAAGGTTAAATTTAGTCCCCAATTAACAGCTATGGCAAGTATCATTATATAATTCAACATTTTAAGATCATCTGCTGCTGTCATTAACGAACCGAATAGATAGGATATGCTCAGGAACCAAAACCCTAACATCAAAATTCTGAAGACACTTATATTTTCTACTGTAATATTGTCATATAGCAAGTTCATGATATCTCCAGCGTAAAACCAAGATAATGCTGTAAGTATCGTCGCAATAGTCAACATGATTCCTATTGCGGATTTCATCAATGGATACACATCTTTCTTATCTCCTATCTGCTTAGACAACATCGGGACCATTAATATGGAGAAATAGTAACCTATCATATTAAAGGCATCCAATAGGCGATAGCCAGTCGCATAGACTCCTGCTGAGCGACCCTCATCTGGTAAGATCCTTTCCAGCATTACGCCGTCTATACGCGTATAAAGAATCATAAGGATGAAAACCAAAGCAAAGGGAAAAGATTTCTTGAGTAGTGCCAATGACCTGTTCATAGAAAAACTTATTCCTAAAGTCATATGTCTTGACAAAAAAATAAGGGCTATAACCAAAGCTAGACTCAGTGCAGACAACTGCCCAGCTATAAAAAATGGTATATCTATTTGCTGAAGCTTGTATACCATATAACCTATGATGAATATCATCAACAACTTATCCAGTGCCGACATGAATACTTCTGTCCTGAAAAATCCCAGTGCAGAAAAATTACTCCTCACATACACTAATAATGACTGCAAGACCATGATGATACCCAGTCCTATCAAAGTAGGAAAATATGAGCTGGGATAACCCAGTAGCCACCCCGCCATTGTGATCGTAATAAAAAATAATAAAATGAGAATTAGCTTGGTGCCCAGTATGTCCGCAAAGTTTTCAGAACCTCGGTCTCGATTCTGAGACAAGTGCATGCTATTGTAAGTCACTAACCCCATGTCCAATATGATCTGGAAGATGAAGCAAAAATTAAAAAGGGCAAAATATACACCATAAGTTTCGTTGCCTACCAGATTCTGCACTTCAGCATCTATGACGACATAGAGGGGCTTGATCAAAAAATTAATGATCAGTAAGAGAAATATGTTTTGGGTGAATTTTCCTTGCAAACTGCTAGACGACGCCTAGTTGAAATTCAAATAACTTTCCAGGATCCACCCGCGCTGTCCACCGTGCTCGACTAAGATGAAACGTGATTTCTTGCTGTCCAGATTGATGCTTTTTTCTGAGACTTGGATGATTTTCAATAACGTTTTATTGGGCACTCTGACCTTGGATTGCTGAGCATCGATGCGCGGAAATTCTCTGAGAGCTAGAGAGCCAGCACTATTTGTCAGCGCTTGTGCACCTACCAGAGATTGACTGCTGGGTTGAGAATAGACAGGAGCCTGCGTCTCGACTGGATCAAACTCTCTGATGGGCTCATGCGTAGAGCCTTGCTGATATACTTCTGCTCTTGTTTCTTGTCCTTGTTGTTCTCTGAGAACTTCCAACTCCTCCATAAGGTCATCATACACGGAGGTATGTGCTGTCTCAACTTGAGGATCTGCTTCGTTTTCTATCTGAGCTTCTCTGACCTTATCTCTATATTCCTTGATGATATCTGCTCTGGTTTTGGGTCTGGAAGGCTCAGCTTCTAGATTTTCTACCTTTTTCTGGACTTCCTCAAAAACGGAGGGTTCTGCAGTTTTAACATCTTTATTTGCGGCATTCTTGGCTTTTACAACCCTGATTAGATTTTCGAATGCATTATATAAGTTCATTTCGTCTAATTTTAGAATTCTAAATTAATGAAATCTTTCATTGTCTAGTTTAACCGTCCGTTGATATGAGAAATGCGCTCTTCTTGAGAATTATCGTCATTCTGGCCATCTATTTTGGCTTGACTTACTTTGGTGGGGAGATAGGACGTAAAATCCTCTATCCTATCAGATTATTTGTGACCTTCTTACATGAGTTCGGGCATGCTATAGGTGCTATATTGACAGGTGGCTGGGTAGAGGAAGTTCAGATAAATGCTGATGGTAGTGGTTACACCAGATCAGCCAATGGCAATAGAGCCATTACAATCATGGGTGGTTATCTGGGTAGTGCTCTATTCGGAAATTTGTTATTCTACGTCGGGGCTCGATGGAAAAAAATGGTCAAGCCGATGATGGTGCTCGTCATAATATCAATGCTGGTTACGGGCTTCTATTGGTTCAACTCCCTATTTACGACAGGGGTACTTATTCTCTTCTCGATAGTCTTGTTCATTGTTACTTTTAAGACCAGCTTGGGTAGGGAAATATTGATGTTTCTTGGATTGGCCAGTGTTCTATATATAATTCAGGATTTTAATGTAGGGCCGACTTCTGACCTGAAAACCTATGAAGAGGTCATGGTGTTTATTCCTGCTCAGGTCTGGATGTACATATGGCTCGGTGTGGCCATTCTCTTATTTATGTTTAATCTCAAACTCCTGCTCAGCACCAGAGAACGCGATCTCGAGAGGGCTTAAGGCCGATCAAATTTTATGGGTAAGGTATAGAGTATTTTGGTCTTGCGACCGAATTGCCTGGCAGGTGTCCACGGGGGTACTTGTTGGAGACTTTTTACTGCAGCCATTGCCGCAGCACCACAACCCTCACAAGGATCTCTACACAATGCAAAATCACTTAGACTTCCATCTACATTAATGACAAATTGTACGATGGCCATGCAATTGGCTTCTGAAGGTTCTATGTCTGCAGGTATGACCAGTCGGTCGTAGACGTATTCAATTATCTTTTCACTGGTGCATATTGAGGTTTTTTTGGGTGGCGCATTTTCGCAGCCTGGGAAAAGGGGTAGCACTTCTTCATATGTTATGAAGCCTTCTAGCGGAGGAGAGGGCGGTGGAGGTGTTGGAGCAGGCTGGACCATAAAAGTGTCACTATATTCCGATGACTTGTTCTGACCATAAGCAGAAGCGACCATTAGCCAAAAGACTAGAGTGGTCAATATTATAGACTAGTTTTTATATCTATTTCCCATATATTAATCAAGATGCAGGACTTACTTCTTTTGGTGCTCTTCAATTCACAGTCTCGATACCCCAAATCTTTTTTGAAATTCCCTTGACGAATTTCTAAAATTTGCAAACCTTGATTTTGAATTATAATCCTGATCGATGTATATTAAAAATATTGATAGTATTAGAAAGACTACTTGTCAGGCTAACCATTCGACCATTAGTTCATATCTGCACAATTTCATATTGGAGAATAGGAAATTTCCTACTGTCATGAATATACATATGGATACTGGTCAATCCAGAAAGACTGTTTACAAGAATTTAAACGACAGCACGTACCGTTCAAAATTATATCACTAACATCTTGTATGCATAAATTTATGAGGGACTCAGCAATTGAGACACTTTATTACATTGGGGTGCAAGAAAGAAATGTATCTGCACTTAAGCACTACTTTGAATTAACAGGAGATTCAAATGATAGGTCAAATGGTAGTGTTACAAACTACATACAGATTAATAACTTGAAAGTGAGTAGGGAAGAGTTTAAGTGCCTACCTAAAGAAACTATTGATAAAATCGAACTTATGATTTTAGAAGATAAGTCTGGCGAAAAACCAGAAGAAAACCGTAGAAAAACGTGGAGGGAAACAATATGAGGCATCAGATCTAAAGTTGACAATAGTAGACATATGGCAAATAGAACATTCAAGGAGTTACTCACATACCATCTGGAAACCAATCCAGAGTTTGAACCTCTAAAAGAACTACAGAATAGGGCATTTAAGTTACATTGAAAATTTTGGAATAAGTGACTGCTGGAAAATTGACCATTCTTTTCAGGATCAGATTAAAAATGTTGCCTCCAGATTTATGTCTATTAAATCTATACATG